>Ga0209518_1000908_pt1 | contig 35721 bp, 30 predicted proteins | sample RifGroB1_FD_183993 | JGI IMG/M metagenome (GOLD analysis project Ga0209518, IMG submission 183993) | Groundwater microbial communities from Rifle, Colorado, USA - Groundwater B1 (SPAdes) (version 2) | ecosystem: Environmental > Aquatic > Deep subsurface > Groundwater | place: Rifle, Colorado...
CAACTTTTAACGGGGCTAATGATAGGGATTTTTGGATATTTATTTACCACAATGAAGTACCCTGATTTCAAGCCTTTGATATTAAACTTTTTAATAATGATAGTTCTTTATGCACTTGGTAATATTTTTGTGTTTAAAGCACTAAAAAGAACCGAAGCGTCAAAATTTTCTGTTATCTTTAGTTCCAGAGCAATTTTTGCAATTTTGGCTTTTTCGCTTTTAATGAAAGAAAGTCTTACAGTTTCACAATGGATAGGTACGTTGCTTATCCTTTCTGCTGCAGTAATTGTATCTTTGGAAAAAAGGAAAATTAAATTCTCTTTTAAAGAAATTTATTCTCTTCTGGCTGCAATGTTTTTCGGGTTCTCTGTGGTTAACGACAGATTTCTCCTTGGGCACTTTGATGTTTTCCCTTACTCATTCCTTGCATTTGTCCTTCCAGCATTGTCGGTTCTAGTATTTTACTCCGGCAGTATTAAAAAAATGAAAGTTTTTCTAGTGAAGGGGACATTTGTTAGAATGGCGACTTTAAGTTTATTCTATGCAGCGTCTGCAATTTTGTTTTTCTATGCGTTGCAGATTGCGGAAAATTCATCACAAGTAATTTCTTTAAATTCCATAGGTGTTGTTGTAACTGTGATTTTTGCGATTCTTTTTCTTAATGAAAGAAAGAGAATTATTTGGAAGATTGCAGGATCCTTTTTGGGTTTTTTGGGTTTATTGTTAGTCAAATAGATGTTAAGAAAAACAAGGTTACTACTTTTTTTAATATTACTGTTAGCTTCCTTTTTACGGTTTTGGAGGCTTGATTCTTTTCCGGCACTTAACGCAGATGAGGCTGCAATTGGCTATAATGCCTACTCTCTAGTAGAAACAGGAAAAGACGAGCACGGGAATGCCTGGCCCATCCATTTTCAGTCGTTCAACGATTACAAACCAGGGTTTTATTTTTATCTTGTTCTGCCTTTTGTAAAAGTGTTGGGATTAAACGAGTGGGCGGTTAGGATTCCGGGGGCAGCACTTGGGGTAGGGACGGTACTAATCCTTTATCTTCTGGTAAAGGAGCTTTTCAAAAATGAAAAACTTGCACTCGCCTCAAGCCTGTTCCTGGCAATTTCTCCTTGGCACATTCATTTCTCAAGAGGAGCCTGGGAGGTTAATGTTGCGACTTTTTTCATTACACTAGGCTTATGGTTATTTTTAAAGGCCTTAAATAATCCAAAATTATATGTTTTTAGCACACTCGCCTTCGTAAGCGCTTTCTATACCTACCACGCCGCAAGAGTAGTTGTGCCTCTCCTTGTTATCGGACTTAGTTTTATTTATCGAAAGGAAATACAACCCAATATCAGAAAATTTGCCGTTTCCGGCTTGGTTGCGCTTATCCTGCTTCTTCCTTTAGGAGCCGATTTTGCCAAAGGTGAGGTCAGGTCGCGTGCGGCAGGGGTTGGGCTTTTTGCAGACCCTGGGCCACTTGCAAGAATAAATGAACAGCGAGGGGAACACCCAGACTATTTAGCTCTTTTGCCAAAAGTCCTTCACAACAAGGTGGTTAACTATTCATTGGCATTCGGCTTAAACTATTCACAGCATTTCTGGGGTGAATTTCTATTTCTTACTGGGGATAAAATAGAGAGAAATAAGGTGCCCGAGACCGGGCAGATGTATTTATTTGACTTAATTTTCTTAACTTTCGGTCTTATGGCAATTGCCGTTAGACCCAGAGGGTGGGGAGCGATTTTGATGTGGCTAGTTCTGGCTCCAACGGCAGCTGCTCTCACTTTTCAATCTCCCCACGCCCTAAGAGCCCAAAACATGGTGATTCCACTAACAGTAATCAGTGCATACGGGCTTATTACAATCCTCTCATGGTTTAGGGGCCTTAGGAAAATTCGATCTTGGGGTTATTTGGCGCTTTCCCTTCTTATTATCTGGGGTTTTGCTAGGTACGAACACATGTATTGGGTCCATATGGCCAAAGAGTTTCCCTTCTCCTCGCAGTATGGGGTAAAGGAGTTGGTAGACTATATTAAGGAGAAAGAGAACCAGAAGATAATAGTTACGGATCGCTACGACCAGCCTTATATTCTTTTTCTTTTTTATTTAAAATACCCACCCCAAAGATTCCAGGAGGAGCATAGCCTTTCGGCCAAAGATAAATATGGATTTTCAACGGTGAGGAGTTTTGGTAATTACGAATTTGTCCCGATAGACTTTGACAGCCTAAAGCCCCAAAACCTAGGAAGCTTAATTGTCGGAACCGACGAGGAAATACCGAATGAGGCAAATATTGTTAAAAGGATATACGGAGAAAACGGATATCTTTATTTCGAGGCTGTCGCTAACTAGAAAAAATGAATATTGGAATAATCGGTGCGGGATTCACTGGGTTGGCCGCAGCCTATAGACTAACTAAGCAAGGACTTGACGTAACTATCTTTGAAGGGGAAGGATATCCCGGCGGACTTGCAGTGGGCTTTACTAAGAAGGGTTGGAAATGGAGCTTGGAGAAGCATTATCATCATTGGTTTTATTCGGACTTCGCAATTCGAAATTTGGCTAAAGAGACGGGACAGAAATATATTTATTTGCCGACTAAAACTTCGACCTTCATTGACGGCTCAATCTACCAGATAGACTCCCCTCAAAGCCTTATGCTATTTGATAAGCTGTCACTTCCCGATAGAATTCGCACGGGGGCAATTTTGGCTTATTTAAAGCTTACCCCTTTTTGGAAACCTCTTGAAAAAGTAACCGCGAAGGAGTTTCTGACAAAATATAATGGCAAGAAAGCCTGGGATACGCTATGGAGGCCACTTTTTGAAAAAAAATTCAGTCATTTTGCAGACCAGATACCAGCCTCGTGGTTTTGGGCAAGAATTAAAAAAAGAAGCTCAAATCTTGGATACCCCGAGGGAGGATTTTTAAAATTTGCGATGCGGCTTGACGCATTAATCAGGCAGAATAAAGGAAGGATCTTATACAATACCAGGGTTGAAAAAATAACCAAGGTGGATTCTAAACTGGAAATTTTGACCGATAAAGGAAGATTCGAATTTGACAAAGTTATCTGTACGCTTCCCTACGCCCCTTTTGCAAAAATCGTGCAGGGCTTTCCTGATGATTATCTTCAGAAACTTCTTTCTTTTAAAGCAATTGGGGCGGTTAACCTGATGCTTATTCTAAAGAGAGAGTTTCTTAAAAACGGCACATATTGGCTAAATGTAGGTGAAGAAAAGTTTCCTTTTTTGGCGGTTGTGGAGCACACCAATTTTATGGATAAGAGGTATTACGGAGGTGATCACATTATCTATGTTGGAAACTACCTTCCCCACGACCATCCTTTCTACTCCAAAGAGCCGGGAGAACTTCTTGAATTATTTTTACCCTATTTGCAGAAGATAAACCCGGAGTTTAGGCAAAATTGGGTAATAGAAGCCAATAAGTTTATGGCCCCCTTCGCCCAACCGGTAATTCCTTTAAATTACTCAAAATTCATGCCAGGAATGATAACTCCTATTGAGGGACTATATCTTGCAAATATCCAGCAGGTTTATCCTTGGGATAGAGGGACCAATTATGCAGTTGAGCTTGGAGAAAAAGTAGCAAATATGGTGATACAATCGAGATAACATGACGAAATTATCCGTAGTCTTGGCAGTGAGAAACGAAGAGAAAAACATTGGGGAGTGCCTTTCCTCGATCAAAGGGACAGCCGACGAGATTGTTGTGGTGGACGAGGAGTCGAAAGATAATACTATAGAAATTGTGAGGTCTTTTGGGGCGAAAATTATTAGGGTCAAACACTCGCCAATTTTTCATATATCTAAACAAAAGGCGCTTGAGGAAGCTAATGGTGAATGGATACTCCAGCTTGATGCGGATGAGAGGGTTACACCAAAGCTTGCCGAAGAAATCCGAAGAGTAATTGAGATGCCGGATAATAAAATAGATGAATATCAAAAAACTTTAAAAAACCAGAGACTTTTTGCGAGACACAAGAGGTTAATTGAGAAAAGAGACGGAGCATTTATTAAGGAAGGGGAGTTCGCAGGATTTTTTATTCCCAGGCTAAATTACTTTCTGGGCAAATACTTGCGCTACGGAGGGGTTTATCCGGACGGAGTAATAAGATTAGTTAAAAAGGAGAAAGCCCATTTTCCTCAAAAAAGTGTTCATGAACTTATCAAAGTTGACGGAAAGGTAGGCTGGCTTCAAAACGACCTTATACACATGGCGGATCCTACTTTCTCCCGATACTTACAAAGAAATAGTTACTATATAGATTTAATAGCGGACGATATGAAAAATGAGAATTTAGGGAAAAGTGTCTGGCAATTTTTAAATTATGTTTTGGTTAAACCAATTTGGTGGTTTTTCCTTACTCTTTTCCGACACAAAGGAATTTTGGATGGGTTTCAGGGAATAATATTTTCATTTTTTTCGGCATTAAGATTTCCGCGAGCATACCTAAGATATTTAAGAAAATGAAGATAGCAATTGACGCCGGACCCATGTCAAAAGGCGATGTGGGGAGGGGAATAGGTTTCTACACAGAGCAGTTGGTTAAACATCTTAAAAAATTAAAAGATGTTGATTTGGATTTGGTAGATGCGGCCAGGAACGATTTAACAAAGTACGATATCGTCCATTATCAAAAATTTCACCCCTATTTTTTTAGCGTTCCCTTCACAAAATCCATTCCATCTATTCTTACCATCCACGACCTGATTTATCTTATTTATCCTAAACACTATCCAGCGGGAATCAAGGGTAAATTAAGATTTTTAATTCAAAGGGAGCTGGTTAAGAAGATGGATGCCATAATTACCGTTTCAGAAACTTCAAAGAAAGATATAGTCAGATTCTTGGGTATTCCCCAAGAAAAAATTCATGTGGTCTACTTAGCCCCACGAGAAATTTTCAAGAAGATGACAAATACTACGATATTAAGTAGTATCGTAGTGAAATATAAACTCCCCCAAAAATTCGTGCTTTACGTGGGTGACGTTAATTACAATAAAAATTTGTTGGGACTAGCCCAAGCGTGCAAAATTGCAAAAATTCCGCTTGTGATTGCCGGTAAGCAGGCGGCAAAAGAAGATTTCGATAGGAATCACCCCGAAAATAAACCATTAGCTAATCTTCTACAAAAGTACGGGGAGGATAAAGATATTATGAGGGTGGGTTTTGTGCCGGATGATGATTTGGCTGCCATTTACAATTTGGCAAGCCTCTATTGCCAGCCATCTTTTTATGAAGGATTTGGACTCCCGGTACTTGAGGCATATGCTTCCGAATGCCCTGTGGTTGCGAGCAGAACCCAGGCTTTGGTTGAGATAGGAGAACCAGCGGCTTACTTTGCTGACCCCAAAGACCCAAAAGATATTGCAGAAAAAATTTCTCAAGTGTCGAATGATAGAGAGCTCAAGGACCAATTGGTAGAAAGAGGCAAGGCATTAGTTAAAAATTATTCTTGGGATAAAACAGCCAAAGAGACACTCGAAGTATACAAAAAAGTTTTAACCAAATGAGACTTGAGGGAAGTAAATTCATTCTTACCTCCTTTATCTTATGGAGGATAGCACTTTTTTTGATTGTATTTTTGGGGATTGCCCTTTTTCCTCTCCAAAAAGATTTCCTCGGTGGGGGACTAACAAACTATTTACAAAATCCTTATTTTTGGAGTTTTTTGAACTTTGATGGAGAACACTATGCGGCAATTGCACATCTAGGCTATCAGCCTCTGACTTATTTCTTTTTTCCCCTCCTCCCAATTCTCACCAGACTGATTGCATTTTTGGTAAGTAGCGAATTCATAACAATAGCTATATCGGGATTATTGGTATCGAACCTAGCGTTTTTAATTGGTCTTTTTGGCTTGTGGAAATTAATTCGTCTGGATTATAAAGAGAATATTGCAAAAATGACTATACTTTTACTAATCTTTTTTCCGACGTCATTTTATTTCGGTGCCTTCTATACTGAGGGGTTGGTATTTGCGCTGATTATTTGGTCTTTTTTCTTTGCAAGAAAAGGCAGTTGGATTTTTGCAGGAGTTCTTGGAGCTTTTGCAACAGCAACAAGAATTACAGCTCTTGCTTTAATTCCGGCTATTGGCTATGAAGTTTGGAAGTTTCTTAAGCATAGGAAGGGCAGTTGGGTAGTACCACTCATATCATTAGCACTTGTTCCAATGGGACTAATCCTTTATATGTACTATTTATATGTAACAGTTGGAGACCCTTTGGAATTTTTTCACAACGTTTCAATTTTTGGCGAGCAGCGCTCAAGCGAGATAATTCTTTTACCCCAAGTTTTTTATAGATATTTTTTCAAGGTTTTGCCAAACCTTAATTACAATTATTTTCCGATAGTGTTCACCACATATCTAGAGATTGCTTCTGGAATTATATTTGGGATTCTTGGAATATGGTCGTTTTTTAAATTAAGACTTAGTTACTCTTTGTTTTTTGCTGTAGGATATTTAATCCCCCCTCTTTCAGGAAGCTTTTCATCTTTTCCTCGTTATGTTCTTATTCTTTTTCCGGCTTTTTTACTTTCGGCGATTTGGCTCAATAAAAAGCCGAGGGGGTTAAAAATAGCAGTATATTGCATTTCGGGAGTCCTTCTTGCTCTCGCTTGTGCTCTCTTCAGCCGAGGCTATTGGGTTTCCTAAGTGATATACTTTGGGCATGGGAAAGGGATTATTACATAAGCCCCACTTGTCTATCATTATTCCTGCATATAAAGCCGAGAGCTTTATTGTAAAAAGTGTTAAGGAAGTTGATTTAGTACTGGGAAGGCTTACGAATAGCTACGAAATAATTTGTGTAGTTGACGGAAAAGTTGACGATACTTTTAGTTTGGTAAAAGAACTTACTGAGAAAAATCGAAAAATCAAAGTTTTGAGTTATAAAAATAATAGGGGCAAGGGATATGCGGTGAGATATGGAATGATGAAAGCTCGGGGGAAATTGGTAGGTTTTATTGACGCGGGACTTGAGATAGATCCAGAAAGTATAGTTAAGCTTCTTGAGGTTCAAAAAAAGGAAAACGCTGATATTGTTGTTGGTTCAAAAAGACACCCAAACTCAAAAGTTGAATATCCTACCCTTAGGCAAATTATTTCAGTTATTTATTATTTCCTGGTTAAGATTCTTTTTAGGCCAAAGGTGACAGATACCCAAGCTGGAGTAAAAATCTTCAAAGGAAGTGTAGTTAAAAAAATACTTCCCCGTCTTCATATAAACGGATTCGCTTTCGATATAGAGGTACTGATGCAGGCGAATATTTTGGGTTATAAGAAAATTCATGAAGCCCCGATATTTGTCAAAATGGTTAAGGCGGAGAAGTCTTCAACCCTTGACACTTCTTCTAAGATTTTTAGTGCTTCTATAAAAATGTTTATTGACACAGTAGGCTTATTTTTTAGATTAAAGAAATGAAAATATTTATTGTAATTCCGGCATTTAATGAAGAGAAAAGAATTGGGAAAGTGTTATCAGATGTTAAAGATCAGAAATTTCCGTTTATTGTAATAGACGATGGGTCGAAGGATAAAACCTCGCAAATTGCTAAAAGATATACTCCCTACGTTCTAAGGCATTCTATTAACCTTGGTAAGGGGGCTGCATTAAAAACGGGTTGCCTGGCTGCATTTAAGCTTGGGGCGGAAGCAGTTATTCTTATGGACTCAGATGGACAGCACAAGGCTAGCGATCTTCCGAAGTTTGTTAAAGCCCTTAAAATATGCGACGTTGTTTTTGGGGTAAGGAATTTTGGGAAAATCCCCCTGGTTAGACTCTTGGGTAACAAATTGATAACTACTATTGTAAGTATTCTTTATGGGATTAATGCCCAAGATATTCTCTGTGGGTTTAAAGCTTTTACCAGGAGGTCTTTCGAGAAAATTAGATGGTATTCTTCGGGTTATAGTGTCGAAACTGAAATCGTAGCTTTAACTGGCAAACACCATCTCAAAAATTGCGAGGTGCCCGTGGCTACACTATACTATGATAAGTTTAAGGGTTTAAGCATTGAACAGGGGTTTGGAATTATATTTGAAATTATTCAGTTTAAATTAAGATGATATTAGGCCTACAATTTGTTGCGATAATTTTTGCCATGGTCATGGTCTACTTAGCTTATGTGAACTTCAGGAGAAAAGAACTAAATAAAATTGAGATAACCATTTGGATGGGAGCATGGGGAAGTGCCCTTTATACGGTTCTTTTTCCTGATACACTGCGGGGCATTGCTCAAACGTTTTTTATCTCAAGACTTCTTGATCTAATGATAATGGGAGGGCTAGTTTTGGTGATTACCATGGTAGCATTAGCCTATGTAAGGACTAGAAGAATAGAAAAGAAATTCGAAAGATTTATTAGAAAAGAAGCCCTTAAGGGATTAAAAAAGAAGAACGAGTAATGAATGGCAGCTTTACCCAAAATTTCTATAGTAATTCCTTCATTTAATAAAGTAGACTTTATTGGTTCTACCTTTCAGTCAATTATTGACCAGAAATATCCAAATCTGGAAGTAATAATCCGGGACGGAGGCTCGAATGACGGAACCCAGGAAGTTATAAAAAAATACGCTCAAAAATACCCTAAACTTATCAGCTGGCTAGAAAAGAGAGGAGAAGGGCAGAAGGATGCAATAAACAAAGGACTTAAGGAGGTAAGTGGAGAAATATTAACCTATCTTAATGCCGACGACGTTTATCAGGATGGCGTCTTAAGAGAAGTTGGAGAGTATTTTGCAAAACATCCAAATACCTTGTGGCTTGCAGGAAGGGGAAAAACGATAGACGAGAATGGGAACGAAATTGCTTCTTGGGTAGATTCCTACAAAAATTATCTTTTGAAGCTAAATAATTATTCCTGGCTACTTTGTGTCAACTACCTTTTTCAACCATCTGTCTTTTTAAGTAAAAGTGCTTATAAAAATTATGGACCTTTTACAGGAACAGCTACTGGAGTCACGGAGTATGAAATGTGGTTAAGATTGGGGAAAGCTAAGATGCCAAAAATACTGGATAACGTTTTATCTGGTTTTCGTCTTTCAAGAGGTTCAATATCGACGACCGAATTTAAGAAGATATTATTTGAGGACGAGAAGATTGTAGAGAAACATACTAGTAATCAAGTTATTCTTATGCTCCATTATTTACATAATTTAGGACGCATAATTACTCTAAACATTTTAGGGATTCGATGAAATTTTTTCGGTCGACTAAATACCTATTTATTATCCTTTTCATTTCCTTTGTTCTTTATTTTCCTTCACTGTTTACTTTTTACACCCATGACGATTTTTTCTTACTCAAAATTTCCCAAGCAGGCTCTCTCAAAGAATTTTTGAACTTCTTTAATCTGACCCAGGGACCAGACGGTTTGGGAATGTATCGGCCTTTAACCACTCAAGTTTTTTATTTTCTGGCTTGGAAGCTTTTTAACTTTTATCCACTCGGCCTTCATATAATTTCTTTTATTGTATTTTTTGCAGTTACCTATCTTACCTACAGATTGACCAAAATGTTATTGTCTAACTTCGAACCTCGGACAACGGATAAAATCCCATTAATTGCTGCGTTTTTGTATGCAACAAGTGCTTCCCACTTCGGCCATCTTTATTATTTAGCCACGTTTCAGGAGTTAGGGATGACGTTGTTTTTCATTCTTTCGGTATTATTTTTTATTGAATTTCTAGAGAAGTCTGATAAAAAGCATTTAGTTTTTAGTATTATGACATTTATTTTGAGCTTACTTTCAAAGGAAACCGCCGTTGTTTTGCCCATGATATTTATCCCTATTTATTGGTTAATGAAAAAACAAAAGAAAAATAAATTGAAGCTTGGTGAACTCCTGACCTCACTCATACCCTTTCTCTTAATTCTTGCAGTCTATCTCTATATGCGCGTAAGCTATTACGGCTTTGCCACGGGAGACAGTTACCTTTGGGACTTCTCAATCAGAAGACTTTTTAATACCTTTGGTTGGTACGGCCTCTGGGCATTCAATTTGCCTGAGATGCTCGTGGATTTTGTAGGACCTGGTCTAAAGTTTAATCCCAATCTCTTTAAATTCTGGTCAAAGGAGATAATTCCGATTTTTATTTTATTCTCCGGAGCAGTAATAATTCTTCTCTACAAAGTTTTTAGGAACATCAAGAATTTGTTTACAAAGCGCAATTTATTAAATTTGTTTATCTTTTGTATAGCCTGGTTTTTTGTTACTTTGCTTCCTGTTCTTTTTCTTCCCCTTCACAAGTTCACCTTTTATCTGACCTTACCCCTAATAGGAATAGTAATCATTATTTCCTATCTCCTTACCGCTAAAAGACAGTATTTTGTTGCATCCCTATTTATGATTATCTGGCTTATACTTTCTTTTATGACAATTGGTCTCACAAAGAAAACACATTGGATTACCAGAGGAGGTTATACTGCCAAAAATGTGCATGACTACTTATTGAAAAACAAGGAATTAGTATCGGGTGTTAAGAGTGTTGCTTTTTACGATACTCAAGAAGATAGAGATTTGCCCTGGAGCCCTACGGCATTGCTTAAAGTAGTTTTATCCGACCAGAATTATTTTGAAGTGTTTTGGAAAGGAGAAATTAGCGCAAGTTATTCAAGTTTAGAAGGTTCTCAAGAAGGAGGCATCAGACTTAAATCAAGACAATTTTTAGGTTATTAACCGCTCCTCTTCTAACTTGGTAGCTCTATCGGTATAATCTTTTTTATGAGAACAAAGAGCATGGACGACTTCCTTCTTGAGAAATTCAACGAGATTGAAAAAATTCATTGGTGGTGGGAAGGTAGGCGAGAACTAATTAAAGGACTACTTGGCGGATTGGAATATAAGAGAATTTTAGATGTTGGTTGTGGCACTGGTGAGACTCTTTCATTCCTTAAAACTTCATTTCCAAAAGCCGAACTTTATGGCATTGATACTTCTCAAAAAGCGATTCAGTTTTCAAAAAAAAGGGGACACAAAAATATTTTTAAGGCTAACGCTTTAAATTTACCTTTCAAGAATGGTTTCTTTGACGTAGTGTTAATTCTTGATGTGATTGAACATATTGAAGATGATGCTGGGGTTGTTAAAGAGGCGGCAAGAGTTTTGAGGAAGAAAGGGAAAATTATTATTACAAGCCCGGCACTTCCCTTTATTTGGTCTGGGCACGATACTAATCAAGGACACGAGAGAAGATACACAAGAAGAAGGTTTAGAATGTTGGCGAAAAAAGCAGGATTGAAAGTAGATTTTATTAGTTATTTCAATTTCCTTTTTTCCCTACCAATAATTTCAATGAGGCTTTTGAGCAGACTTAAACCCTTAAGGAGTTTAAGCAACTATGATAATAGTGTTAATTTCGACGTCGCCCACGTGAGTCTTATAAATGAATTACTCAAGTTTTTATTTACCAGCGAGGTTCGAATGGTCAAATATTTTAAATATCCGTTAGGAATTTCAGTTGTTGCAAAGCTAAGCGTCCCATGAAATTAAATATTAAAAAACTGGAAGCTCGCGAAAAAGAACATTTTAATGAAGCCGCTCTGGCTTACGACACAAATTATGGGTATGAAGGTGACTTTACAAAATACAAAATTGACAAGAAAGTTTTGGAATTTGTCAGTTCAATTCGAAGAAGTTTAGGGAACAAACCGATATCAATTCTTGAAATTGGGTGTGGTACAGGAGAGTATACCAAAAGAATATGTAATTACTTTCCCAAGTCAAAAATTATTGCCATAGATATTTCTGAGAAGATTTTGCAGGTGGCAAAGAAGAAATGCGCAGGAGTCAAAAATGTTCGGTTTCTTGCCCGAAGTGCATATAGTAGCGGGTTCAAATCTGACTTTTTTGACGTAGTCTTCGGATTCTACGTTTTACATCATTTAGACATACCTCGATTTAAAAATGAGCTATTGAGAGTTCTAAAAAAAAGGGGGTTAGCATTTTTTTATGAACCCAACATCCTTAACCCAGTCGTTTATATAATAAAGTCTAATAGGAAGCTAAAAAGTTTAGTTGGTGATTCGAAAGACGAATGGGCAGTTAATCCCCTAGGTTTAAATAGTGTTTTTAAAGACTTTAAAGTTATCAATATTTCAATGTCTGAGTTTATATATCCTGCGAGATTTATACCACTAAGTATTCTTAAGATAGTTGATAAAATATTCGATAACCTTAAATTCATTCCTCTTGTAAAATACCTGGGAGGGTCTGTACAAATATTTCTTAGAAAAAAGTGAGAATTCCACCTCTAGTAAAAAATAACCTTCTGGTGTTGATGATTATTACAGTTTTTTATTTCTTATACGCATCGATTTTTTTTAAACCATGGAAGCTCACCAATTTTTCTCTGGTAGATGACGGGCAAGTTTTAATTCAAAGCTCCTCATATTTAGAAGATTGTGTTTTAAGATTAAAATGCTCCAAATTTATAGACCAGACTTTTGAGTTCGGGACAAGTCGGTTCAGGCCGACTTATTGGCTTATAAATAATATTGTCTATGAGGTGTTTCGAAATAATGCTCAGCTGCACCACATTTTTAGAGTATATGTGGTCGGATATGCCGCAGTAATACTACTGTCACTAGCCCTACTCGATTTGAGTGTGAGCTCCGTATTCGTTATCGGCGGAGCACTCCTATTTGCAACTAATTATTCTCTTAGTGAGAACATAATTCGTCTTGGTACAAATGAGCCATACCAGATATTGTTTCTTGCAGCATTTTCTCTTATTTATCTTCACACTTTGGTGAGAAGAGATAGAAGAACTAAAATCCCTTGGGTCCCGATTTTTATTCTAACCATTACTGTTTTAATAAAGGAGAGTAATATCGCCATTTTGCCGACAATTTTCATTACTGAAATCTTGGTTTTTGGCAAAAAAGCTTTTAAAAGGGCAAGTTTATTAGCTGGCATACCTTTTATTATTCTTCTTGCAGGAATAACTATTACTAGATTTTTGTCTTCGACTATTTCAACAGAGATACCACTCTATACGAGTAACTACGTAACTAGCTTGGGAGCAATTATTGCAAAATCAAAGGAAAACTTGGTGCTTCTTTCAAATTCTCTATCCCCATTTTTTAAGATATCCCTTATTTTGTTAGTACTCTTAATGCTTAATAAAACAGCGAGGGTGGAATTTAAGGTTGGCAGAGTGTATTTTTGGGGTTTTTTTGCATTATTTTTTACAGTGATCCTTTTTCCGTGGGAATTTGTTTTGGAGAGATATCAGCTTGTAGCGGTTTTCGGAATAATTATTTTTACAATGTTTTTGTTTGACCAAGCTGTAAAAATCTTTCGGAAATATTTCTTCCAAGTAAAAAATGAGAAAATGCGTGTTTTTTTCAATGCTGCTTTAATAGTTATTGTATTGGGACTTTTTTTGAGGGGTTTTCCTTTAAATCTGGCCAAAACTGTAAACTATCAGAGCCGGTTTCTTCTGGTTACACAATTCGAAAGGGAACAGGTTAGGCTAATAGCAAAATACAATGGAGAAAAAATATTTGTTAATGCAAAAGAAAATATAAACAATTGGGAGTGGCTCTATGAGGTTCCAATTCATTTAAAATTTTTCTATGGAATTGAACCTAACTTAGAAATTCTCAAAGAAACAATCCCGAGTAAGGGATATATTTTTTCTCAGGTTACTTTTGACAAAAAATATTCTGGGGATGAGCTGAAAAAAGTAGGTTATGAAGTTTTAGAGAGTAAAAAATATCTTGTTCTCTGGATAGATCCTTTAGAATTTCGTAGCAGATTCTTTTCTCAGCCAATCTCTACTATAATTAACCCGCCTGTCAGTGATTATCAGGAGTACTACTGGGAAATAGGAAAGGTTGATTAATAAGATTTTCAGTTATTTTACTGCGAAATATCTGTCAGTAGTTTCTTGACCATACCTTCTGGTATAGTTAGTCGTGCTCAAAAATTGTTTAAGCATAAAAAATGAAAATTAATGGCACCAAAAATAAAGAACTTTTTTATGACAGTATTGCTGAAGATTGGGAAGAAAAGATCCATAAACCCGAAACAAATAAAAGATTGAGAGTTGTTTATAAAACTTTGTTCGATGAAATTCCCCTAAAAGGAAAAAAATTTTTAGATGTTGGATGTGGTCTAGGTTATTTTGCTTTTCGAGCAGGTAAACTTGGTGCAGAGGTACACGGGATTGATATCGGAAAAAGGCTAATAAATATTAGTAGCAAAAGATATCCAAGAGGTAAGTTTGTTGTAGCTCCCGCTCAAAAATTACCTTATAAAGATAATTCTTTCGACTTAGTTTTATGCACTGAAGTTATCGAGCACGTCAACAAACAGAACAAGGTATTAAGTGAGCTTTTCCGGGTGCTTAAAAAAGGCGGCTATCTTGTCTTAACTACTCCAAATAAATTATTCAAGCCTTTATATACCTTACTATGCAGTATCGGAGTGAGGCCATATCACGGAAACGAATATTGGTACTATCCTTGGGAAATAAGGCGAGCACTAGAAAGAAGAGGAAAAGTTACCAAGAAATATCATTTTAACTTTATCTTACCCAACCCATTTTTTGATCAATTCGAAAAATTTAGTTTTTTGAAATATCTAATGATTCATCAGGGATATCTGGTGACCAAAGAAAAAAATAACTAAAGATTGAATTAGAAAAGGTTTTAAAAAATGTCTTCTCCATTTTACCTCTTAGAAAAAATTTCCTTCACCCGCAAGATTATGGAGGATGAATATAAAAAGCGGGCAAAGCAAATTGTCAAAAGAATTTCTCCATTTATAGACAAAAAAGAAAAAATCTTGGACATTGGAACCGGAACAGGTTTTGTCGCTAAGGGGATTATGGAGGCGAAAAATAAGAATATTACCTGTATTGACGTTCGCTTAAATCCTTTGTGCAAGTCGATACCAGTGATAATTTACGATGGTAAGAAACTCCCGTTTCCCGATGAAAGTTTTGATACATCTTTACTTATTGCAGTTTTGCATCATTGTAAGAAACCTTTATCAGTTTTAGACGAGGCTATTCGTGTATCGTCAAAGAGGATAATCATTATGGAAGATCTTTTCGAGAGCCCTGTTGAAAAATGGCTTACATTAATAGAAGACAGTATTGTTAATTGGGAATTCAAGGGACACCCCCATAGCAATAAAACTGAGGCGGGGTGGTTTAATGTATTCAAAAATAGAAAATTTAATGTTTTGCATTTTGAAAAATTCAGACTCATTTGTGCAGGATTCCCATTCAGATTGGGAATTTTTGTTCTCGAAAAGAAAAAGGCTAAAAGCAACATGCGCCAATACGCAAGGGAGTAAGACCTGTTGCATAATTAGGTAGCCATGGGTAAAAAAATATTTTTCTTGATTTTTGTAGCGTTAGCTTATCTTTTTTATGCAAGGTATGTTTTGAGCCCCCAAATTTTCAAAAACTTCTCTCTTATTGACGACGGTCAATCAATTAAGTATGGGATTTACGTAAGAGAATGTTTAGTCGAGCGTAAATGTACTAGTTTTAAGTCTCAGATTATCGAAGTACTTCCAGACGTTGGTTTATCAAGAACTGGTTACTGGCTCATTCAAGGTATTTTATATCAGCCTCCAAGAGTTGACGCACAATTTCAACACGAACTCAGGATTTACGGATTTGGACTTGCCCTGGTAATACTTTTTGTCTTGTCGGCGCTCTCGGCAAGATCCCATGCTATTGCCGTTACCTTGGGTGCCGCCCTTTTTGTCACCAATTATTCTTTTAGCGAAAATATGATAAGGCTAGGCCCTATCGAGCCATATATGGTGCTATTTTTGGGAATATTTTCCTTACTTTTTTTGAATCTTGAGCATATATCTAAAAAGTTGAGAGGACCTGCAATTATCATTTTGAGTCTGACTCTAATTTTTTTGCTTTTGCTTAAGGAAGCATCAATTGCGATCTTGCCTGCGGTGTTTATTTTGGGAATACTATTTCCAAAAGTACTTCATAAAAAAGCTTTAATTACCATGTTAATTGTATCGGGGGCAATATTTATTTTAGTAAAAATGTTCCTCGGTGGAGCTCAGACAGGACCTAACTACTCAAGTAATTACAGGCTTAACCTATTGTTTATTCTTCAAAATGGCCTAAATTTCTTAAAACTTCTTTCAAATTCCTTAAGTCCCTTCTTTGAAATTTTTCTTATTGCAGCTCCTTTTACCTTGATTATTAAAAAGTTCCGGCAGGGGATAGCAGGATCCCATTTTGTTTATTGGCTTTTGGTTTTTGTCTCATTTACAGTAATACTATTTCCATGGAGATATGTACTAGATAGGTATCTTCTTCCATCGATTTATGCATTTTCTATCCTGGTAACGATACTAATTTCAAGAGTGATGAATGAGATTGAAAAAATGAGTGTTTTTTCAGGTTGGAAGAAAGTTGCTTTTCAGTTTCTAGCAATTTTTACCCTTTGTAACCTTTTTTTCGTGGAAGCACCCTTAAATATCGCAAGAACTTTAAATTACAGAAACTGGTTTGCAACATTTATTCAGTTTGAAAAAGACCAGGTCGACGCAATAGCAAAAGTTAAGGAGGGCACCGTTTATTTAAACGCCAAGGAAACAATTGACAACTGGGAAGTAGTTTATGAGATTCCAATGCATCTTAATTATTTCCATGGAGGTAAACCCGAGGTAGAGAGACTTAAACTACCACCCCCTTCTGAAGGAGATTTATTTACCAGGTCATCTTTGGAGTCGGTTATAAATTTAGAAAGTCTTTCAAACTCAAACTATACTCTTTTAGATTCGAAAGCCTATCATGTTTCTCGGATCGATCCGAACGCCTTTAGGAATAATTTTGGGTCCAGACCAATTCAAACCTTGAAAAATCCCCCCTTTTTAAACGAAGAGTTTAGATATTATTGGGAGATTCGTAGCCTTGAAATATGAAAGAAAAAATACTACGTATTATTTATAGTCATGTCCTTTTGGTGCTACTTTGGCTCACCTTTTTGTTGTCCCCTCTTTTAAGTGTCTTTCGTCTTTATTTTGTTGTAAATAAAGACTTTCAAAACTTCCGAATAATTGGTCTTTCTACACTTTTATACTATTTTCCTTTTTTTATTTCTTCTATCGTGCTTTTGATAATAGTTCTTTGGTTCAAGAGATTTATTGATAAAAAAATATCAGTGCTCCAAAGAAAAACTTTGATTTTTCTTTCTATTTCCAGTGTGACCTTTTTAACATTAGCAAGATTTCTTCTAGCTCTAGAGGAGAGGAATTACCCCAATTTTCTTTATGGGCACTTTGGACTAACTGTTCCTCAATTGGAGCTCATGTCCTTTGTTACGGCTCTTGAGCTTTTCGTATTTTTATTTATGCTGGTTTACAATCGATCCTTCAAGCTTTTGAGACAAAAAAGTCAAGGGGCCAGTGGGCTAGCAAGAAGGGAAGGATATTCATTTTTATTGGCTTTGACCGGCCTTTCTGGATTAATAATTCTCTCTCTTTCTCCATTTGTCAGCTGGACTCGATTACTGGGAGAAGTAAAAGGGGGTTTCGAAAGTAGGATGGGTGTTCATTATAAATATATTGTTCTTTTGAAAGAAAACTCACCGGAAGATGTAAAAGTAATTCACCCTCCTCAAGGAGAAAAATGGCCTGCAATAGGCAATCAGCCGGTTTTGAGATATTTCCTCTTTCCAAGAGAGTTAATAAGTGGGGCACTTTTGGATAATCAGGAGCTGGCAGAGCAAATAAAGGTAGCCTACTTTGTTGAAATTGACCCTTTGTCTGATTCAACTCATTGGCCTATCTTTCATGAAGAGAGTAGAGTGATTATTTTTGACGAAAAAACGGAAATTAAATACGAAAGACTAGATGCGGTTTTGAAAACTGAGGATGGCTCGGTTTATCAAGTATATTTCTAGTATGCCTCAATTTGTTATCTCAACACTTATCGTATTTTTAATGCTTTTTAAAAAGTTATTCTTTTTTAATCTGGAAGATGAGTATGCCTCGAGTGTTCCTGGAATGGTTGAATTAGTTAGCCTTGCGGGACTCGCAATTTTTGGTATTTACGCGTTTGTTAAAACTTTGCATATAGGACAAATAAAGTGGCTTAAAAAGGGTTTTTTCAAAATAAACATTCTGGCTTTGGTTTTTCTTCTTTTAACTTTTGTCGTCGTGGGAACCTCGGTATATCTGAATCTTAATAAAGACTCTATTCATTGGGATGCAGTTGCCCTCTATGATGCAAGGGCAAAGTTTTTAGAGGCTGGGATGAAGTTTTCCGATATGCCAGCTCTTTCTCGTTTTGATAACTTAAATAAGTATTACTATCTTCTCTATCCTCCATATACATCTATCGCACACTTTTTTTGGGAAAAGGTATTTGACGTAAGCAAGTTTCCTGTAGGAATATATTATTCTTTAAACTTACTGCTTCTTACTATTGGAGTATTCTTTTTGACACGTAAGAGTCTTGGTGAGAAAACTGCAGCCTTCCTTTCATTGATTGTTGCCTCAAACGACGTCATTTTTTTAATCTCAATAAGGGAATACACAAATCTACCTTATACACTACATCTGGTTTTTGGAATATTCCTGATTTTTAACTATCTAAGAAACAAAAAGCTTTGGGAATTACTTTTCGGGACCTTTTTTATTTCCACCTCAATTTGGATAAGATTTCTTGAACCTGTTTGGCTGGTGGTTCTACTTTCCTTTATCATTACTTCACTCATAGGAAAGGCTATTAAAAACGTATTAATCCCCGGAATTTTATTAGCTGTTTTTTGTTTATTGGAGTATTTCACTTGGTCGTATTTTATTAAGGTTGTAGGTGAAAATCCGAGTGTCCTTAATTTTTCAGGCTTATATCTAACTGAACTCCTCGTGGGTATTTTTACCGGGTCCTGGGTAAATGTCTTAGTCATCATTCTAAGGTCTTGGGGAATTCCCCTTTTAATTCACCTAACTACTTTGGCGGCGGTTCTTTTTGGTTGGCATAAAATAAGAAGAAACGGGGGGATACTATTCCTATTCTTTATTGTGCTTCTCAGTCTAGCCCTCTACACATTTCAACTATATTTTGTATCATTCCAAACAGATTGGTGGGAAACAGTAGGTAGATCATTGGCAAGGTCCTCTTCCTATTTGGTGCCCGTAACTGGTTTTATCTTATTGAACATTATTACTACGAGAGTATCGAATAAGAAAAGAAAGGGAGTAGAAAAATTCATTAATGAGAAAACGTAAAAAAATAATTTTGTCAATTGTAATTCCTTGCCTTAATGAAGAAAAGACTATTCGTGATGCGATTTTTGCGGCATACACTGCTGCCGAAAGATATTTTAATGATTCTTTCGAATTGATAGTTGCCGATAATGGAAGCACGGACAATTCGCTAAAGATAGTGAGATCTACTAAAAAGGCAAAATTGGTCAAAGTTCCTATCAGGGGATACGGGGCGGCACTTCACTGGGGAATACTTAATTCGAGTGGTGTTTATGTTTTTTTTGCGGATGCTGACATGAGTTATGATTTTTATGAGCTGGGGAAGTTTATGAAATTCTTGGTAAAAAAATACGACTTGGTGTTAGGTTCTCGATTCAAAGGGAAAATCCACCCCGGTGCAATGCCATTTTTGAATCGATATATTGGGACCCCAATACTTACTTTTTTAATTCGCAAGCTCTATGGGATTAACACCACCGATTCGAACTCTGGAATGAGACTTGTTAAAAAATCCTTTTATGAAAAGTTGCACATGAGAAACTCTGGTATGGAATGGGACAGTGAGCTACTAATAAAGACATCCTTAAATAAAGGAAGGTATGCTGAAGTGCCTATTAGTCTTTATAAAGACAAGAGGGGTAGTCCCCCAAGATTGTCGAGATTTACAGACGGGTGGCGAAATCTAAAGACAATCGTTCTTATCAAACCGAATTCTTTATTAATGCCGATGTCGGCCCTTTTTCTTACGGCGATTGTACTATTTAATCGTTCATTTAGTCTATCGTTTCTTTTCTTTATGCTGGCAATAGTTTTAGCATTCTCGCTTGTGGCTGCAAAAATGTTAAACTTCGCTATTAATAAAGAGGAAAGTAAAATAGTAAGATTGATTAACAAATTGCCCCTGGTTTTTATCGTTATTATGGTTAATTTAATCACTATAATTTCTTTTTTCTACCTTTCCGACAATTATTTAAAATATGAAATAGTATTGGCAGGCACAGTCATACTTTTAGATATGTGGATTTTTCTTATAGAGACTATTAAGACTCACCTAATAAATCCTCTGCCCGAGAAAATGTAAAATACTTTCCTTAACCATGAATTCCAAGAATAGAGTAAATACAATTTTGGGTGTTACAGGTCTTTCTACCTCCTTTCACGATAATAGTGCAGTATTAATAAGAAATGGTAAGGTTCTTTTTGCGGCCTCCGAGGAAAGATACACCAGGATTAAGCACGATAAAAGTTTTCCCATAAATTCAATTAAAGAAGCTTTACGTTTTACAAAAACTTCAAAGAAAGATGTTGATTTGATTGCGATTGGTTATCCCAAAAGATATTTCTTTCAGCCTTTTCTCGGGCAAGACTTGGTAGATTTAATTAAAGCACTTTGGTTTTGGATAAGAGGGAGGAAAATTTATTTCATATTCGACTGTCTCAAAATACTAAAAGGAGAGTTTATTCAAAATGAAAAGGGAAAGAAGGCCAAGAAATTTTTAACAAATAAAAAACTCGTATATGTTGGTCACCATCTATCTCACGCTGCAAGTGCATATTTTACGGCAGGATACAAAAAGGCTTTGGCTGTTTGTATGGACGCCTTTGGTCCAAAAGAAAATGGAGAATTGATTTCTGGTTCAGTGTATGTTTGTGACGAAAATCTTGTTGGGGAATGTCAAGAGGAGATAAAAGTAAACTCATCAATTGGGCTTTTTTATACATCCATTACCCAAGCTCTTGGTTTTACACCTGGGGACGGTGAAGGTAAGACGATGGGGCTTGCAGCTTATGGGAACCCGGCACTTGTGTATAAACCTTTAAGGAAAATTGCCCCAGTTTTTAAAAGAGGTAAGTGGGATAAGTCACCTCTTTGGGTAGAGATGTTTTTTTCTCTTAGGAAAGAATTTCGTCCGATATTCGAATCTCTTCCTGTTGGAAAACTCTTGAACAAGTTAATTAAAAAGCACGGGAAGGAACAAGTGGCTGCCGCAGCCCAGCTTATTTTGGAGGAGGAAGCTGTCAAATATTTTGAATACCTTGTTTCAAAATACAAAACCCCAAACTTGGTTTTGGCAGGAGGCCTCTTTTTAAATGTTAAGATGAACATGAAGATATCTCAAATAAAGGGAGTAAGGGACGTTTTTGTGCACCCAAACGCTGGAGACGGGGGAACGGCTTTGGGAGCTGCTCTTGAGCTATATTCAGAGAAAGTCGGTTTCAAAAAATTACCCCCGCAAATTAAAGACGTTTCTTGGGGTACGGGGTATTCTACTAGTGAAATTGAAAGAGCCATCAAAGCTCAGGGAAAACGCATCGTTTACGGAAAACAAAGAGATATTACAAAGCTGGTTGCGAAAAAGCTACTAGAGGGCAAAGTAATTGGCTGGTTTCAGGGAAGATTCGAATGGGGACCCAGGGCGTTAGGTTATCGGAGTGTGCTTATTGATCCCAGGAGAATGGATATAAAAGAAAAGCTCAATAATACTCTTAAAAACCGTGAGTGGTTCATGCCATTTGCACCTAGTATTTTGGTGGAGTACGGAGAGGAATATTTTGAGAATTTTAAAGAAAGTCCTTTTATGACAATGGCATTTGACGTAAAAAAAGGGAAGGTAAAAGATATTGAAGCGGCTATTCATATTGATAAGACCGGGCGCCCAAACTCTGTAAGTAAAAGCTCCAACGCCCTCTATTATCGACTTATCCGAGAATTCCAAAAGCTCACAGGAATACCAGTTATATTAAATACAAGTTTTAATAAGCATGGGCTACCGATTGTCAATTCCCCCGATGATGCAATCAAGCACCTTTTGTGGAATTGTATAGACGAGCTTGTGCTTGGGAATTATATTGTAACTAGGAGAAATGGATAACCTCTTAAAACTTTTGATTTTGCTCGCCTCGTTATTATTTACATTCTCCTCTTGCCTAGGGGTGGGTCTTTTTATATGGAAGAAACTGCTCGGCAAAAAGCTTCCGGAGACATCAGTAATTTTTTTCTTGGGAGAAGTATTTATTTCGCTGGTAACAATTATTTCTGGGCTTCTTTTTTCGTATCCCACAAACTTAATTTTTTTACTTGCTTTTTTATTTCCATTTTTTGTTTCTGGAATCATTTTCTTTCTCAAGCGACTTAGAACATATAATTTTCCAAAGGATTTGTTATCGAGAATTTTACTTTTAACGCTTATTACATTATTGGCTATCTATATTCTTCGAGCCCTCCTTCCACCTATCGCCTGGGACGAAGTTGTTTATCATGAGCCAGTAGTAAGAGAAATTGCCCAAGGTAATGTAGATTTCCCGCTTTTAAAAGATAGTCCATATAATTATTTTTACGAGCCGTTCTCATTGTTTTACGGCAATTTTCCATATTCTTCTGAAGCGTTCGCTTCACTAGGATACCTTTTGTCGTTTGGCTATCCTTCAATCGCAAGTATTCTCTATTTAGTAAACTTTGTCGTATTTTTATTTTTTATCCGTTGGGCTCTCAAAAATCTTTTTGGAGTGGGTGGTACTGCCTGGCTTGCGATAGGGATTGCTTTAAGTTTGAGCGGTAATCTTATTCCAGTTCTTTCAACCTCCTACATAGATTTAAATCAAGCCATTTATCAATTTATAGCTGTTATTCTTCTTCTTGTCGCGACGAAGAAAAAAATTTACTATCTGATTATTCCTTCTTTAGTATTTGCCAGCTACTCACTCGGGCAAAAATATACAGCTACTTATTTCTTGCCCTTCTATGGCCTCCTATTTTTAATTGAAGGATTGAGAGAAAAGAGCTTTAAGAAATTTTCTCCCTTTCTTTTAAAAAGTATTTTGTTGGGGCTTTTAGCGGGTGGGTTTTGGTATTTTAAAAACCTCTTTTTGTACGGAAACCCTATTTACCCTCTTATTTTTGGACACCAGGGATTTTCCGAAAAAGCTTATAACCTCGTTATCCAAACCCAGCTTGACCCTCACTTTCCCAGAACTCTTGAGGTTTTGTGGCAGCAATTAAAAGAAAACTATACAAATGAGGCCGGCATAATATTTTCAGGGGCTGCAATCTTTTTATTTGGTATTTTGGGTAAGAAAAAACTAAATATCTATTCTATCTATTTATTAATATTTTCTATTTACCTTTTCCTTTTTAATTTCTATGTAGGGAATCAACTTGTGCGATATATCCTTGTCGCTCCCATTTTTATCTATTTTGTATTAGGTCAGTTTTTGGGTAAAAATAAACTCCTTGGCGTATTTTTGGTGCTCGTGGTTCTTTTAAGTTTTCCGAAATCCCCTTTGTGGCCAGCATGGAAGAACAAGATTAATGATTTGAGATATCTTTCAACCGGGAATTACAATGAATTTTATAAAGGTAACATTGGTTGTTTAATTGATGTTGTTTCATTGGTTCAGGAAAATCCCAAATCTAAAGCAATTAATTTATGGGATCCTTATGCTTCGGCTTTCTACAGCCAGGAAGATGTGTTTTATTATCCCGGAGACTTTGGGAAAAATACCAAGTTACCAGAGGAGGTAGAGTATCTTTACATAAACATTTCCTATAAAGAGCAGTTTTTGATAAATAAGGATAAAAATTCTAACATGCTTGATATAGACGGTAGGTTGGAATTGGAAAAAGCTTTATTAAACTCGAAAAAAGAAGTTTTTAACAAGCAGTCGTGCAGAGTTTACTCGATTAGATAATGATTAACGGGTAGTTATCGTTCTTCGCCCGGTGGTATAATCTGGCTGTGGTGCGAAAACTCTTACCCATATTAGCTGCATGCCTTTTGTTAATTTTACTTCTCATTGTCACGAGAAGATTTTGGACCGGAAACTATCTCAATTTTTCTGATGGCGCAAAATTCGCAGATGTTGCAAGGAATATTGCTAGTGGAAACGGTTATTCTTCAAATTTTTCCAACTTTACTTCAAAAGCATTAGGATTTGAGAATTTGGTTTCAGTTTCCCGTTGGACTAAGCCAGTCATGCCCCTTGTCATTGCAGGGTTTCTTAAAATATTTGGTGTTTCGGATTCAAGCGTTATTGCGACTTCATCTCTCTTTTATCTTTTGTTAGTTTTGACAACATATTTTCTTGGTAAAAAGTTGTGGGGAAAGCTTGTAGGATTATTGGGAGCAATCTCAGTTGCTTTTAATTTTAACTTCTTAGAATATGCCTTAAGCGGCGCCTCCGAAACATTATTTGCATTCGAGATAGTTCTTGGGGCTTTTCTTTTTGCTTTAAAAAAGAGATGGGCCAATATCTTAGGATTTTTAGTTTTAGTTTTGATTTATTTCACACGAGCACAGGGAATAATTTATATTTTTGGCCTCACACTCCTATTTTTCTTACTCCACTTTCAACCTAAAAAGGCACTTGGATATTTCTTAGCGTTTTTCGTTGTCGGTTCCTTCTTATATTTGTTTGTTTCAAAACAGGGGCTTTTTGCTATTACCCAACACCTTCCTGGTCAGGCAGCCTCCAACGCCTTAAGAGGAGCGGTACAGGAAACAAACATGATTGCTTTATTTAAAAAAGTTTTTTATAACCTCTATAATTTCTACAAACTACTACCCCAAATTGTCTCGCCATATATGTGGGCCATTTTTATTATCGGCCTTTTTGTTTGGTCGAAGAATAAAATTGAAAACTATCTAAAGCTTTCGACCATATTTATGGTTGTAGTTACTTTTTTAGTCACGGCGCTGACGATTCCCTTTTTTAGATATCTTCACCCAGTTGTTCCCTTAATTTACCTATTTGCCACAGCTTCCTTAGTATGGGTAGTAAAGAAAATATTTAGTAAGAGTAAGACTATGGCTATAGTTTCCTCGCTTTTAATTTTTATTTTTGTTGTAGGGCAGAGTCTGGGTGTGATTTTCTTGGATTCCAGATTTAAGGCAAAGACCATTAATAAAGGAAAACCGCCTGTTTATGTCGCCCTTTCCAGGATTCTAAAAGAAAACACCAACCCCGACGATATTATCGTTACCAATCTTGACACGTGGGGGAGTTGGTATGGTGAAAGAAAAACAATTTGGTATCCCCTAGAACCGAAGCAGCTTGAGGGACTTGATGATGAAGTAGACGCAATTTATCTCACTAGTTATTTAATTGATGATGAAAATTATTATATGGGGCCGGAGTGGAGACAGGTTTTTTTTAACCCCGATAAAATTGAGGGAAGCTTCATTTTAGAGAATTATATATTAGCGGGGGAATTTGAAATCTCTCCGGAGGAGACTTACGAAAGACAAGGGGCCCGCGCAATTCTTCTTGTAAGAAACCAATGATTAGCGATAGAGAAATAATTTCCCGCTTCAAAATAAGACCCAAAGATAAAGTTTTGGATATAGGAGGAAGCATGAGACAAAGGGACGAGATCCGGGTGGATACACTCGTTGATATAATTGCCCCTGAAGAAGCTCCGTACGGCCCGAGTAAACTTAGAGCCAAAAACTTTGTCAGGTTAGATGTAACGAGAGATAAACTTCCTTTTGGCGATAAGGAATTCGACTTTTGTCTCTGTTCACACACGCTTGAGGATTTAACTAATCCGTTTTTAGTAATCGAAGAGATGGGACGTGTGGCAAAAAGGGGACTAATCGTTACCCCATCTATGGGAGCTGACATGGTTTTTTCGCATATCAATTTCAGCGAATGGTTAACCGGAGCTAGACGCATTCCGGGTAAAGGGCACCATAAATGGTTTTTTTATAAAAAAGGGAAAGGAATAAGAATAATCCCCAAGAATTATTCGATTTTATATACACATGCCTTTCAAATAGTAGGTTGGGAAGGGGAAGAGGAATTTATACATTATTGGGAGGCGAGGGTTGGCTACGAAAAAGGAGATGACCTGAATATTCATAAATTGATAGACGAATACGATAAGTATCTCAAAAAACAAAGCTCAAAAATTAAGAAGGGAAGAACTCTCTTTTTTATCGACAGCCCCCAATATTACTTGAAAGAGCTTATAAAGCTACTCTTAAAGAGGGGTGTGGGTTTCAAATATCGAAAGAACTTTTGAATTAGGCTTCTTTCGGCTACAATTTGACTAGTGAGAGCTTATATCAATAAGGCCGTAGGACTTGCAAAGTCACAATCCGCGAGAGACACCTACGTTTTATTTGGTGGAAACATAGTCTCAGCCTTTTTGGGGTTTTTGTTTACCTTAATTATTGCACGAGGACTCTCGGTAGGAGACTTTGGGGTTTTTTCAGCGGTAAATAACCTTGTGACTATCATTTCCTCAGTTGCAGATATCGGGATTTCGGCAGGACTGGTCTCTTTTGTAGCCAGTTTTACAGCTAAGGGAGATAAAGAGAACGCCTGGAGATATCTCAAAGCATCGTTGGTTGCAAGACTTGTTGTAGTTTCGCTACTTTCTCTTGCTTTGCTGGCTTTTGCCCCAATTGTCGCCAAAAGACTTCTTGCGAGCAGCGATATAAATATGGTTTATTGGAGTGTTGTTTTGTCGTTTGGGCTTATGTTTTGGGGTTATTTCCCTTCGGCACTTCAGGCATACAAACGCTTTGTAGCTTCTATCTCCGTTGATATATCTCTGGGTATTATTAGAGTTTTGGCCGTGGGATCATTCTTTTTCGCAGGGGCCCTCACTCTTTCTACATCGTTTATTTCATTTACATTAGGGACTATTATGGCCGTTGTGTCGGGTCTTATCTTTCTCGGTGTATCTTTTTTAATAATCGACACACCGGGCGAAGTTTACTCCAAGCTCCTTCGTTTTTCGGGTTGGGTAGGAGTAAATAGGATAGTTTCAGCAATATCAGGACGCATCGATTTGCAGATGCTAGCCGTTTTTATGGGAGCGGAGGTGGTTGGGCAATATTCCATAGCCCAAAGGTTGGCTCTTTTTGTTACCGTTCTTATTTCTTCCTTCTCGGTGGTTTTGGCCACCAGACTTGCGGCATTCGACGATAGGGAGAAGGAGAAAGGGTATGTTATTAAATCGACCTTAGCCACACTTTTGATAGTAATTGGAGTAATAGTCTGGATAATTATTGCGAGACCTTTTATTAGTCTACTTTTTGGGGTTAAGTATCTTCCTGCAGTACCAATTTTCCAAGCTTTTGCGGCTTCGATGGTACCCTTCATACTTGCGACCACACCAGTAACAGCCATAATCTATTCAATGAAAAAACCGATTTATATTGGCTATTTTTCTTTCTTTCAGCTAGCTGCAATATTTTTATTAAACCTCCTTCTTATTCCTAAAATTGGCCCATACGGTCCACTTGTAGCATTCTTTGTTGTTGGTCTAGTTCTTGCGATATTTTCCTGGACGATAGTTTATAACTACTACTGGTCCAAAAAATGAATATTTGGGCACACACCCTGGTTAAAAACGAGGAAAAGTATTTATGGTATTCTGTAGCTTCTGTTGCCCCGTTTGTCGACAAAGTCCTTCTTTGGGATACAGGAAGCACAGATAAGACTCCTGAAATTTGTAAAGAGCTAATAAACCGATTTCCTGAAAAAATAGACTTTCGGCAGGTTAAGCAAGAAGGCGCGGATGATTTCACTTTAGTTCGGCAAGAGATGCTTAACCAAACAGATTCGGACTGGTTTATTATTCTCGATGGTGACGAAGTTTGGTGGGAAGATTCAATTAAGGGAGTTGTAGACACAATTAATAAGAAGGGTAATAAGGCTGAATCATTTATTGTAAGGATGATTTATCCCATTGGAGATATTTACCATCGGCAAGAAGAAGCTGCAGGAATGTACGAGCTTGCTGGTAAGAAAGGACATGTCTCCCTCCGGGCAGTAAATAGAAGGATTCCTGGGCTTACATCCCTTCGTCCACACGGGACACAGGGTTGGATTGATGAAAATGGTGTAATGATTCAAGATAGAGATCCTAAGAAAATTTACTTTGTCGATGTGCCATACATGCACTTTTCTCTTTTGCCTAGAGGAGGTAATAGGAAAGCCGACGAAATAGTTGTCAAACGACCGCAAAAACTAAAGCATGAACTAGGAGTGGAATTTCCAAAAGATTTTTTTTACCCTGAAGTTTTTTTCCGGCAAAGGCCGAAAATTATCCCATCTCCCTGGGGAAAGATGAGTTTGCCTTTCAGGATGCGCGCGGCTTTCGAGACTCCTTTAAGAAAAGTAAAAAGGAAGGTATGGAGGTCAAAAGTAGGGTACTAAGGAACCAGGTTTGGAGTAAAAAGGATTATTACCTCATAGCCAGAGGTGGTAGCTTAGATTCTTCTCATCCCGCCATGAAAATGCTTTTTAAGCTTGTAAGTCATGCAAATTCAATACTTGACATGGGTTGTGGGGAAGGAACGCGGCTAAACTTATTAGCCAAGAAAGGGCAAAAAGCAGTTGGTATTGATATTAGCGGCAAGGCGATTGAACTAGCAAAAAAGAAATATCCAAAGTTAGACTTTAAGCAAGGTAATTTAGAGAAATTGCCATTTAGAAATGAGTGTTTTGACCTAGTATACTCGGCTTTTGTTTTTGAGCATCTCGACAACCCAGAAAAGGTTTTAAAAGAAGGATTGAGAATATTAAGAAAAGGTGGGAGATTTTTGGTGGTTGCTCCCAACTTCGGTGCCCCCAATCGAGCTTCCCCGTCTTTTAAGGGTAATAGGGCAGTAAAGCTAATAAGAGAATTTTTCCTCGATGTTTTTCCAAAATCAGGGTTAAATTGGGATAAGGTAGAACCTATTGCAACAAGAAAAAAATATGAAATCGATTGGGATACGACGGTTGAACCTTACATTGGTTCTCTAATTACATTTCTGCAAAAAAAAGGACTTTCGATAGAATACTTTTCTTCCTGTTGGGAGCAGGAATTACCCCATCCAACTTTCATGCAGAAGCTTTTTCGATTTTTGGGAAGCAAGCGTATTTACCCATTTAACTTATGGGGGCCACACTTATTGGTTATGGGTATGAAAGTGTAATAACGTGGATAGAATTTGTTACTTAGTTTTTGGAGTAAAAATTCCCCTTCTCCTTCAATATTCGCTACCTTTAATAGTTTTTTATACCTTCATCTCTCCATTTATTAATAACAAATATTTTAGATTTTTGTTAATTCTTATACCCCCTGTCGTCATTTTTATTCGACTTTTGAGAAACGACCCATTTTTTCTTTCAGACGATTTTGCACACCTAAAATTAGTTAGCGAAAACTCTTACTTTGAGATTGCAAAAAATGCTTTTACAGGGAGTGGAATTTGGGTAGGCCACAGAATTATCGGCGCTTTCTGGCTATTTAAGCTAATATTCCAGTCTCTCGGGGCAAAGGCTGAAGCATTTCTTACGGCGAATTTTATTTTGCACGCTATCAATGTTTTATTCTTTTATCTGATAGTTCAAAAGTTAAAAAAGACATCTTTTGCAGTCCTTTCCGCCTTCATTGTAGGTTCTTATTACCTTACATGGATTTCAAACATACACGAGATAATGGGAGCAACGTTTGCGCTTCTTGCGACATTTTTTTGGGTTAAGTGGCTCAAGAAGGAAGGAAAAACCTACATGTGGACAATATTATTTTATATTCTTGCCATACTAACCAAAGAGATTACTTTTGTTCTCCCAATTTCTCTTGTTTTTATTACAATCTTTTATAATTACAACGTTTCCCCCATTGAGAAAGACAAGGCTGTAAAACACTTAATACCCTTTGCGGTAATTTTTCTAATTTATCTATTCACATATGGCGTCGGATTCCTAAATTATCGGATACTTCCCTCTCAAGACTCTTATAAAATTGCCTTTAATTTCACACCAATAATTCAAAACCTTCAATTCTATGGAGGCTACACTTTTCCTATCGCCAAATCATCAACAGCCTCCTTGGTGTTAATATTTTCAATATTTGTAGTCTTCGATTCGGTAAAGAAAAAGCCTATCATGATTCCGGCTCTTGCTTCTTTTTTTATTTTTCTTGGCCCAGCTTTACTTTTTGAAGGAAGAGTTTCCCCTTATTACTCATATATTGCAACTTTTTTTCTTTTTATTGGACTTACGTTTTTTCTTTCTGAGATTCACACTTCTCTAACAAATATATTAAACAAGAGACCAAAAATTTGGTTAAAAATATTTAATGTTTATTTTGTCTTATTTTTGCTAATTGGAGTATTTGGGATGAATAAACTTTTTATGGATAACTGTTTTTTGATTCAATACACATGGAAAAACGAACTCAAAGAGAGAGTAACCGGTGTCACTAAAAAAATAGAAGAAGTATCCCAATATAGAGAAATTAAAAGAGGAACAGAAATTGGGTTAGAAGAAGCCGAAATGGATGAGGATATGAAATTTATTTATGAATCGGAAACTCTTCAACTTTTTCTAAGAAGTGAGAGACTAAAGGGTTTCAAGTATAAGTTTATAGAAGACAGAAGCTTATTATTAGTTGAAGAAGCTCTTTAACCAGAGCTCCAGTGAAAGTAGTGCCCAGAGGCGTGGGCCGAAATCGTTGGTTTCCGAATGACCTTCAAGCATATTTTTGATTGCATCTTGTCTAATTAACCCTTTAACCTTTGCCTTTTTGGAAAGTAGAACTCCTTTAGTATAGCTATTTAATTTTCCAGAGAACCAAAGATGGAGGGGAACTCCGAAGCCCATCTTGGGCCTGTATAAATTTTCTCTAGGGATGACTGTCTCAAGAGCCTTTTTGAGGATATATTTACTCTCTCCATTTTTTACCTTTAATCTAAATGGAATTTTACCTGCAAGCTCTATCATATGATGGTCCAGTAGAGGAGAGCGGGCTTCAAGTGAGCTGGCCATGGAAGCGATGTCAACTTTGGCCAAAAGGTCATCCGGTAGCCAGTATAAAAGGTCAAATTTGAGCCCCGCGTCCTTTAGATCTTTGCCTTTAAACATTTTGAAACAGTTTTCTACAATTGTGTATGGATTTTGTGTGTTGTTTACATCGACCAAGGCACCCGTTGACATACTTACGATTTCGTCAAAAGAAAATATTTGGTTGTAGGAGGCGAAGCGCTGATATAGAGGAAGCTTTGATTTTTCAAAAAAATTGGTTGGCCTGGTAACAAGAGTACTTTTTGAAACTCTAGCTAATGCCTTTAACCCGGCAACTGCCAAGGGCCTTATTGTGTTTATCCAATTGTAAAAGTTCACGTCACGGCCAAGTCTAAAGTATCTGTTTGGGTAACCCGCAAAATTCTCATCTCCTCCGTCTCCGTTTAATATGACAGTGACATACTTTCTTGCAAGACGACTCACCATATAAGTTACAACATTGCTTGCATCCGCAAATGGCTCCTCATATTGGTATGCGAGTTCAGGAAGGATTTCGACATTCTCGGGTTTAGCCAGAAGCTCGTGGTGATTCGTCCCGAATTTTTTGACTAGATTTTGAGCATATTTGGCTTCACTCCACTTTTTATCGTCAAAGGTAATTGTGAAAGTATTTATGGGTTTATCCGAGAATTTACTCATTGCATAAATGACGCCACTTGAATCAACCCCACCCGACACAAAAGCCCCAATTGGTACATCCGAGATCATCCGGAGTCGGGTGGACTGCTCTAAAGTATTAAGAATTCTGTCGCACCATTCATTCTCGGTTAAATGAAGCTTATTTCTGAAAACCGGTTCCCAGTATCTTTTGATTTCAAATGTTTTTCGCCTCAGGTTCATTATTATGTAGTGGCCGGGTTGAAGCTTCTTTATACCTTCAAAACCAGTAAGGGGTGAAGGGGTATAGCCGTAGACTAAGTAAGACTGAATTGCATTGTAGTCAATCGTCCTTTTGACTTCGGATTGGGTAAGAATTGCTTTTAGCTCTGAGGCGAAAATAAAAGTGCCTCCGTTAATGAAATACTTAAGAGGTTTTTTGCCGATTCTATCTCTGGCAAGAAAAATTGTTTTTTCCCTGTCATCATAGATTGCAAAAGCAAACATCCCCCTAAGTCTTTTTAAAAAGGACACTCCGTATTTGTCATAGAGGGCTAAAATCACTTCAGTGTCGGTTTCTGATTTAAATTGGTATCCTTCTTTTTCTAACTTGCGTCTTTCTTCCTGGAAATTATAGACCTCTCCGTTAAAGGTAATTGCGTAGCGTCCCTTGTATAGCATCGGCTGATGTCCGGCTTTTGATAAGTCAATGATTGCAAGACGACGGTTAATTAACCCTACCTTTTTGTCGCGGCTTATATATACACCATCGTCGTCCGGTCCACGATGTACGATTTTTTCGGACATTTTCCTAAGATGCTCGTGGCTAACGGATCTTGAGTCCAAATATATTTTTCCGGCTATTCCACACATAAATTAAGCTAATAATGCCCCTTGGCTATTACTTAGTCAAATTAAGCTAAAAGGGTTAAAATAGAGTAATGCTGAAAGCCCTATTAAGTGCTAAATGGCTTATTTTTTTTGTCCTACTATTTCATTTAATTTTACTTCTAACTCTCAAATTTACTGCTTGGCCCGAGATGACATTTTGGCCTTATTTGATGCTTAAAGGTTGGTTCCCTTATCGGGATATTGCAATTGCTCATACCCCACTTCTTTTAGCGGATTTAACAATTTTTTTTAAGATATTCGGTTTGGGGTTAGTTCAGCTCAAAGTCTACACCTGGTTACTAATTCTAGCCACGGATTTCTTGCTTTTTTGGGTGGCAAAGATAGTTTGGGATAAAAAAATCGCAATTCTTGCTGTACTTTTCTATGTACCCTTGCAGATTTTTTATGAAGGAAATGGTTTATGGTTTGATTTGGCCTTAGCCCCATTAGCACTTTTAATTTATTACAACCTAGAAAGAAAAAATTATTTGTGGACTGGAATTTGGTGGGGAATTTCTTTTTTTACAAAACAAACCGCATTTTGGTTTCTGATTCCAATTGCCTTTACAGTATTGCGAGCACCTTTAAAGGTGCAGCCCTTAAAGGTGGTTAAAAAATTTATCATTGGGGCGGGATTAATTGGAATTATCTCCTTTATTTCATTATTACTTCTTGGCATTTGGGGGGATTTTTGGTTGTGGGCTATTAAATTTGGGATTACCCGACTACCGGCGTCTTCCGGTCAAATAAGTTTTCCGACAGCGAGACAGTTTGTTCTTGCAATCATGCCCGTTCTTCTCATCGTTTTAACCAGTTTGAGGTTGAAACAAACGAGGCTAATTCTAGTCTGGGTATTATTTGCTGGGCTAGGCGTATTTCCCCGCTGGGGACTGTTTCATTTCCAACCTGCTTTACCCTTCTTAGCTCTTGGCTTAGCAATCACCTTCTTCCATCTGTCGAAACTGAAGTTTATCGAACGGACAATATTTTACATAGGACTTGCGCTAATCTTAGTTTTTATTTCGCGACAGTTTGTGAGAGATTTTCGTGGAGGAACTCGTTTTTATGAGGCGGAGGTTCTCAAAGTAGCAGCCTACATACGAGAGAATTCAGAAAGCGACGATGAAATTTATGTGGCTAATGCTTGGGATAGTCTTTATGTACTAACCGATACAATTCCGGGAACGAGGCCACACGTGCCCTATCTTCCTTGGTATTTGGAAATTCCGTTCATTCAGGATGCGATGGCGGTGAGCTTGGAGATCTCGCAACCCAAACTAATAGTCCAAGGAGAGTATCAAGAGTCTGGGCTAGGGTCCTATAAGCCTCCTCATCTGAATAAATTTATCTCGGAAAATTATGAACTAACCGATAAAATCGATGGTTATGAAATCTGGATGCTGAAATGAAAATAGCTTTTCTAAATGTTTCCTACGGGGTCGTTGAAAGAGGGGCTGAGAGATTTGTAGACGAACTCTCAAAAAGACTTAAAGAAAAGGGGATTGGTGTAGATATAATTTCGGCGAATAAGCCATACAAAGTACGCTGGCCAATTGTCTGGCGTACTTATCTTGATCCATTTGGAATTCAGGTAACAATATTCACTCTAAAGAATCTGGGTAGGCTGTGGAGGGAGAAATATGATGTTGTTATTCCAATTGACGGAGGGTGGCAACCGGCATTCGTAAGAATTATTACCTGGCTTTATGGAGGAAAGATAGTTATTTCCGGCCAGTCAGGGAAGGGGTGGGACGATAGGAATAATCTTTGGTGCTTTCCAAATACCTTTGTAGCTCTTTCCACAAAACTCATGAATTGGGCAAAGGGAGTAAACCCGCTCTTGAAGCGAATCGAATATATACCAAACGGGGTAGATACCAATGTATTTAGGCCCGATGGGGGAAAAATGGATTTCAAATTAGAAAGACCGGTAGTTATAGCGGTGGGAGCTTTGGATAGAGATAAAAGGATGGATCTTGTCATAAGGGCAATGTCACAGGTGCCAAAAGGAAGTTTAGTGATTGTAGGCAAGGGACCACTTAGGTTGGAGCTTGAGAGATTGGCAAAAAGCATTCTTAAAGGGAGGTTTCTAATTACTTCTTTTGACTTTAATAAGATGCCCCAGGTTTATCGGGGAGCGGACGTCCTTACGCTAGCCTCTCCTTGGTACAGATCCTTCGAAATGGTAATAGTTGAGGCCATGGCAACAAATTTGCCGGTGGTAGTTAACGACGACGACATAAGGAAAGAAATAGTAGGAGATGCAGGTAGCTTTGTTGACCCGACAGATTCAAAAGAGTACGCTTCAGCCTTGAAGATAGCTTTAGACAAGGATTGGGGAGATAAACCAAGGAAGCAGGCCGAGAAGTTTAATTGGGATAAAATCGCAAAACAATATGAAGATTTATTCAAAAGTCTAATCAAATGAAAATCTCGGTTATTATTCCGACTTACAATGAGTCTAACGCAATTGGAGAATGTATAGCGTCTCTCGCTAAACAAACTTATCACGATTTCGAGATTATTGTTGTCGATGACGGCTCTACCGACGAAACCCCTGAAAAGATAAGCTCACGAGTTACTACGCTTCACCAGAACCACCTTGGGGCTGGAGCGGCGAGGAATTTGGGGGTAAAGCGTGCAAGCGGCGAAATTTTGGTTTTTGTCGACGCTGACATGACTTTTGACAAAAACTTTCTAAAAAACCTAGTTAAACCAATTCTTTCGGGATCCGCAAAGGGAACTTTTTCAAAATACGAATACGTAAGTAACTGGGAGAATGTTTGGGCAAGGTGCTGGAATATTAATCAAAATTGGGAAGAAAGGAAACGCCATCCCAGAAATTACCCCGATAAACAAAAAGTATTTAGGGCAATTCTAAAAAAAGAATTTGATAAGGTTGAGGGTTTTACCCCCGGTGGCTACACCGACGACTACAGCCTCTATGACAAATTAGGATACATGGCCGTCTCAACCCCAGGAGTCATCTTTTATCACAAAAATCCTTCTTCCTTAAAAGAAGTATTTAATCACGCCAGGTGGGTGGGCAAAAGAGGATATAAGCTTGGGGCCTTTGGACAGACGATTGGCATAGTCCGTGCGTCTTTAGCAGTATCTTTCATGGTCGGCACATTTAAGGCATTTATAAACATGTTACCTCAATTTTTGGTATTCAAGCTGGTATATGACTTTGGTATTT
>Ga0209518_1000912_pt1 | contig 35529 bp, 75 predicted proteins | sample RifGroB1_FD_183993 | JGI IMG/M metagenome (GOLD analysis project Ga0209518, IMG submission 183993) | Groundwater microbial communities from Rifle, Colorado, USA - Groundwater B1 (SPAdes) (version 2) | ecosystem: Environmental > Aquatic > Deep subsurface > Groundwater | place: Rifle, Colorado...
GAAAGAACATTTTAAAGCAATTGGCAGAACAGAAGGTTACACACCTGAAGAAATAGAAGAATACGGCGCTTATATTGATTTGTTTTGCAAGATAGGTAAGTAACTTAACTGTTAACTGTTGCCGATTGGCTAACTAAAGGAGATAAATCATGAGCGCAAACTATTTGCCTTTCAGAGATGATGTAAAACACGTAATTGCACATAGAAAGCCTACTTCTAGCGAAATTCGTTTTGGTGAAGGAGCTACACATTATAAAGAATTTCCTGTTGAAATGTGGAAAGATAAAAACGGCAAGCCTAAAGTATGGATCAAATGCCCTGAAGACGGCTTACGTTACTATCGCCGTTAACTGGTTAGTTTGCCCACAATAAGGAGATATGCCATGTATGCACTCTTCAATCGCTTTGAAATAGAAATGACACTAGCACAAGCTCAATCAGCCTCACAGCCTGGAAAGGATGCTAGCGACGATGTAAACGCATTGCTTCAGTTACCTAAGATCAAGCGTCAACTTGCTAAGATCAGCGACGATGATCTAGCCGCTGAACTGCGCGAATATGGCGCTTGGGACGATGAAGAATTGCAGGATAGGCAAGCTAACGAGCAAAGAATCATCTGGCTTGCGGCGGGTAATATCGTTGACCGTTAGCGTCTTAACTGTTAATCTTTGGCTCTTAACTGCTAACCTTTGACTAAAGGAGAAACACAATGAAAAAGACAACTGTATACGTAGTAAGTTGGGATTGTGGAACTAGCGGCGGCTTTGACTGGTATTACAAAGAAGATTTAGCCAAATCTGCATTTGAGAAAGAAAAGACTGACATGTCAGCCGATAAACTTGTTTCTGACAAAGAAGCTGTTTATTACTTTGAGCATGAAACGGATAATATTGATGATGCTGAAGCTGTAACAGAAGAGATTGACGCAAAGCTATTCTTTTATGAGGATGAAAGCGCCGATACTATAAAATGGAATAAAGTTGAGCATTTATGCAATCTTTAAGGAGCCTAAAATGCGAATGTGGATGCAAAACCCTAAAATTATGTGCAAGAAACATCTAATTGGAGAGCACGGCGAAACGCACAAATTCCCGCATAACTGGCAAAAGAAACACTCCATAACAGGACGCATAGCGGTTAACTCAATTGAGCCTGGATCATACAAAGCTAGGCATGATGTATTAGCCAATGAAATGCTAGCTAGAGGTTATAATCATATGTCACCGCTTGAACAACCTGACTTTAGTTATCTGCCAGCTGAACAGCAAGCGGCTAAAGTTGATCAAGAGTTATCACTTGAACTGTTGATTGAACGTTGTCCTGAATGTGCTCAATTGTGGGCAAATAGCTAGTTAAGGAGAGTTAAGCCATGAAAACGAAACGATACCTTTTCAACATTGAAGAAGTGATTGCAATTAGAGAAGCTTTAATTGAATACCGGCAAATGCTAAGACAAGCTAAGGTTGATAACGAGCATAAAAGGCACGTTGACGCTTTAGCGGATCAATTCAAGCAAGATGCTATTTTGTGGCGTTCTTAACTGCTCTCACTTTCTACTTAACTGCAACTGATTGACTAAACAGGAGGTAACAAATGAAACTCTTAATTGCAGATAAAACTTTTGTTTACGAATTAAACGCGAAAGGTGAAAACCGGCTTTACTTCAAAATTTACCCTGGGTGCGATAATGATAATAACAGAACTTCTGAGGAAGAACTTGCTAAAGCTGCTAACTTGTTTGCCGCTGCTCCTGAACTTTTGGAAGCATTAGAATACTTCTTAACAGTTGAAACTTTACTATCTCACGGTGATGATAGAGTTACGAAAGCTAAAGAAGCTATCGCTAAAGCGAAAGGAGAATAAAAATGGATAAATACAAAGGAACTAAATTAGAACGTTACTTTGAATATTACAAGCTTGGCTGGATTGAAAGATATGGTAGTCTTGACAACAAGAACCAATGGAATGAAACGTTTGAAGAGTTTGTTTTGTCTTTTGTACCTGAAAGATTGTTAGCTTAACTGTCCCTCTTTACCACTTAACTGTCACCGATTTCAAGGAGGAAACACAATGAACGCGACACTTAAGCAATTCGCGAAACTGGCTAAACGTTGCAAAACCAATAAGCAAGTCACAAGGCTTTGGAATTATGCCGATCATCAAACTAATTGTTGTGAAGCCATGTTTGAAATTTTGCTTAACTGTTGTTCGTTTGCATTCAGAGATAAGCGGTACGCTAACTCTATTAACTTCACCTACTAACTGTCACCACTTAACTAAAGGAGAACTTAAAATGAAAGCTGAAATCAAAGGTAACAATCTTGTAATCACTATCGAACTGCAAAAGCCTACGCTCTCAACATCCGGCAAAACTAAGGTTGTTGCCAGCACTCATGGTAATAAGGTTACGGACGTTATCATTGAGGGTAAACCTGTTACTATCGGTGTCAACTGCTATATCGCTAAGTAAAGGAGGTCTGAAGTTATGAAAGCATTATTCGGTCTAAGAATAGGTGCTGAAGATTGGCAAGAAGAGTTGATAACTGAAGTTGAAGAACGCTTTGAAGCGGCTAAACAATGGGCAATTGAAAACGGTTTTGATCCTAAGAAGTTTAGAGTTGTTACCGTTGACGGATTACCTAACTTTGCTAAAACCATAAGGAGGTAGCCAAATGCAAACCCTAGACACGCTTCAAAACCGCCTCACAGCGGTCATCAAAGCTCGCTTCCCTGACTCGTACCTACACTTCAAGGTAAGTACCCTAGGAAACGAAAATAGGCCGTCCCTGATCGTATCTTTCGCGCTAGGTTCCGGTCCTGACAGCTGGCCGAACCACATCATTCACAACGATCCAGGTCATACTATATTCTTGATTCATTCGGTCAAGAATATGGACGGTAGCATTAGCGACCTTACATTAGACGGCTCTATTGCTGGCTACTGGACCGGCAACAAGAGGGAGAAATTGAATTGGCGCGATATCAAGCAACCGAGCAATGAGGATAAGGTTGTTAGGCAAGTTACACGCTATTTCGATTCTATGTTGGCGGCGATTTTAGCTTCAACGGGGAGATTATCATGAACTGGACAAGCGTCAAAGACAAGTTACCTGAAGTTACGCAAGAGAATGAATACAGCGAGTTTACAAGCGGTCCTGTTTTAGTTTACCATGCTAAATGGGGAACAATGTGCGTTGCTGCATATCGAGCATGGGATATAGATGAACCTGTATTTGTGTGGAATACTTGCGATAGCGAAGGTTGGGATATTACCGATGAAGTTACCCATTGGATGCCGCTACCTAGTTCACCCGCTTAACTGCAACCAATTACTACTTAACTGCTTTAAATTGCCCACAATTATAAGGAGAAGTTATGAAGACTGTCTACAAATACGAATTACAATTAACTGATTACCAACGTATAACCGTTCCGTGTGCTGGCCTTTCCGATATACTTCAAGTAGGGCTTGACCCAAAAGGTCAGCTTTGCATTTGGTGCTTAGTTCAGACTCACGCGACACTGACTGAAACTTACGATATCTTTATTGTGGGTACAGGTAATCCAGTTCCAAATGAAGCTAAAATACACCTAGGAAGCGTTGTTCAAGGTCCGTTTGTTTGGCATGTGTTTACGGGAGCTTAAACAATGACCAGAACCTTTAAAGTATCACTGTATCACGGCAACAGCAATAAGCAGAAAACAGAACTAATTGTCACAGCCGGATCAATGCACGCCGCGCTTAAGAAGTTTATGATAGCTAAGTTTCCAGACGATGTGACGTATTACGGTAGAACAGAAAGCCCTGGTGCTATGTCATTCGGTACATCGGCAAGCGGTCAACGAATTTGGGTTAGGGAGGTGTTGGAGTGACAATTGAATACGTAGCAACCGCAAATTGCATAATTGTTTACTACGAAGTTAAGCTTGAATTTATGTTCAGCGAAACGATCATTACACCATGCATCATTAGCTTTGAGGAATGGATTAATCAAGGAGGTGAGTAGCCCTTAACTGCCGTCGCTTAACCCTTAACTGCCGCCAATTGCTCACTTAAATGAAATAGGAGAGTTTAATGCTGAAATTAAAATGTAGCCAAACACTTGAACTTTTGGCTGAATATGGTATTATGCTGACACGCTGTAGGAGTTCTTAACTGCGGTTAATTGCCGCCTGAAAGGAGTAAGAAATGAAAAAGCTGCTTGAGCGTTTCGAGGCGTATTTCCTGGCAATGGGTTATAAGAAAATGCCTTACAAGAACACGAATTACAGGTTGTTTGCTCTAACGTTTGTAACGGATAGCGTTGTTCATGTCAGATATGTATTTCTAGGTAGCAACGGCGCTGTGCGAGTTAATATTGACAACAAATCTGCTGCCGGTAGCTTTTCCAAAACCGAGCAATACCGCAAGATTTTAGATAAATGGGAAGCTAGTAAGTTGACTAAATCTGCGCCTAAGAGAGCTAATGATGGTAAAGGCTGTGTTGGGGCTAGGTGTTAATTACTTTAAGGAGATTGCATGACAGGTAAGTTTAAATGGCATAAATGCATTAAATCCGGTGTTAGCTATGCGCCAAGATCAATGGATGTTTTAGTTATATTGGATAGACAGGTTGGAACGAGTGATTATTTCTATTTCCCGCGCAAGGAATGGGAGAATCAAGGAGGCGAAGGAGATGTTTGAATACAGATTCGAAGAAGCATGGAAAGCTTACGCTGACGGTCTGACCATTTATTCACGACTTCAATTTTGTGATCATTTTAGTTTAAAATTAGCAGCTAACGTTGATTCATTTTATGTAAAACATTGGCGTAAAGTTTGTGAGGAATATTGACCTTTAACTGTACTTACTTGACGCTTAACTGCCATCAGTTGACAAACTAAAGCCCTCCTAGAGTGATTCAAGGAGGGCTTTGTTGTATCTACATTCCCATAAAGTTAACAATCATGTACATTTTAGCCGCGCCACTCAATCCCTTTGCCCTTTTATCAATTGGCGACAACTCAACTATATCCCCACATTCTAGCATTGACTTAATCACCATATTCAGCGCCGGTATTGGGCCTAGGCGGTCAGTTTTAAACGGGGTCTTGGTTCTGCATATAGCTGATACGTAGCTGTGCGGAATGATCCTTTGATTCCAGGTAGACAACGTAGCGCCTGAATAGCTCTGAACCTGATTCCATTCCTTTGTAACATAACTCTTCAATGCTTTCTTCACTTCAACTATCTGCTCGTTCTGCACGTTTATTGCGCCTACTTCGCCTGTCTCGAACTTGGACAGAATGTTTTCGATATCTTTCCGAACTAGAGTAATAGCCCAATTGGTACATTCAATATCAATGATAGGATTGATGTAATTAACACCTACAGCCAGAAGCGCAGCAAGCTTCAATGCTTTGATATGCGCTCTGTTCCAAAGTTCTCTGAACGCTCCAATCTCAGTGTTAATTTTCCAGTCACACAACTTGTCGAACTTATCAAATTCAATTTCAGCTTCAATAGAGAACTGCACATTTAATACCTGATCGCCGTTGTTAAGCTGATCGCAATAAGCGCAAATAGAACTAAAGTAATCAACAAGCTGATTAGATGGTTTGACGCTCTTGTGAGCCTTGTTCAGCGGCGGTCTATCGCCATGATATTCAATAATGTTAAAGCGCGGCAACAAGCCCTCAAGGATCATTTCTTTACTCAAATGTTCGTAAAACTTATCGTTAGTTGATTCACCAATAACAGAGAACGCAGGGGCTGTTATAACCTCAGTGCTTTTATCTTTGTCAGAATAGATCAAACTACCTAAAACGTTACCATGCCCGGATTTATTGAACAAGTCAAGCATATCAATACGTAAGTCTTGTTTGTTAGTATCCTTGCTACCATTTGACATCTTTTTCAACGTATCGGCAAACTCACCCATGATTGAAACGAAACTTTTAGAGTTTTTGGTAATGTATTTCATCAACGCAGGAGAAGATGCAATCTTAGCAGGACCAATAAAACGCTTAGCGTTCGGCACAGTCTTATATACAGAGTTCATAAGAGTTGAGATACCGGAACTAATAGCTTCTTTTCCTCTACCGGTTTGCGCCAACAGGAATATGTATTGATTCAATCCTGTACCTGAAACGTTATAAGCTCTACCACAAACACCTGCCATTAGTCCTAACGCAGCAACGATAGCAATCTCAGGCACAGGGCGCGGTGCTGCATCGTGAATGAAGCGTGCAATTTCACCGATGATACCAGGAGGGACCGTAACGGAACTAGATGTATTCAAAGTTTCAGATATAACGTTTTCTATATGTGTCTGAGGAACAGAAATAGGAGCCTGAACCGGCTGAACGGGAGCAACGAGGACAGGCACGATAGGGCAGAAAACGGCTTCCAAATTTGCCCTAGAAAGGCCGTTCTCAGTCGCACCCTGGCTAGGGTATGGGCAAAAAGGCGCGAGGTTGCCGGTGCTAGGAGCTTGGACGGATGGCGCGGGGTTTGGTGTCTCAACTTGCCCACATTCTGTAGCAGGTTGAGCTTCGATTGTAGTTGCTACAGCGCGAGTTGAAGCAAGCTGATCCTCAAGGTTGTTACGAAGTGTATCAATGTTTAATGTGGGTAAAGTCTGGTCAAATGCTTTAGGCAAGCAAAACTTGTAAAGATAATCGTGACGATGTGCTTTAGGGCGCTTACCGAGAGCCGAAGTATGAAACATACGAACAATTTGCTCAGTATTTTGAGTGTAGAATACGAGCATATTCAACAATGCAATGTCAGCGTCTGATTGATTACCTGCGTAATTGAACTGCTCCCAACGTCCTTCCCAAAGTTCAATGAACTTAGCTCCGTTACTAGCTGTACTAGCAATACGGTATATTTCAGCATCTTCAAGAGTTTGAGGTTTTATTAGTCCAGTCATGTCAGTAGGCTGAACTTGTTCTTTACCCATTTGTAACCATAATTGTTGAATATTGAAACTATGATTCACAATAGGGTCATTACTAAATACATTGCCGGTCATTACGAAATATCTTCCCGTACAATAGATTTCAGCTGATTCACGCCGTCTGCCTGTTTCAACATAAGCTTTAACGATTCCGTGCAGTCCTTTACCTGATTGAGAAATTTCCCAATAACCTGGAAAAGTTACTACTATGAATTGGTTTCTGTTAGCAATTGCTTCAGGATTAGCGTATTTAAATGTACCGTCAGACAACTTTTCGTAAGGATCATCCAGATCAATCCCACAATAACCGCATTCCTTGGTAAAAATAAATCCAATGCCAGAACAGTAAGGCGCAGCAGCAATAGCTTCTTCAAACGTAGACCATGTAGAAGAATTGCTAACTGAAGCTAGTTTTCCTGTTCTCGAATTAATAGGCTGTTTAGCCGGTTTATCCGATCCCGCATCAACTAACTTCCAATTGCACCATTGATTCAATTTACGCAGTTCTTCAGGTATGTTATAATAAATAGAAACATCAGGATTCATTAGGACGCCCCTTTTCAGCACGTCTTTTGACCCATGCTAACTTCAGATTAGCCTTATGTTCTTCAGACTTAGGTTTTCTCATTTTAGCCACAGTTGCTTCTGACTTAGGCTTTCCTTTTGTAGCTAAACTTATCTTAGCTTTAGTTTCTTCTGAGATTGGCTTATCTTTTTTACTTGCTGAAATTTTAGCGCAAGTTTCGGTACTTTTAGGTGGTAATGCTTTGGCGGAAGCACTCATTTTAGCGCGAGTTTCATCAGTTCTTTTACCACCTGTAAGAGCTTTAGTAATTTTAGCACTGGTTATAGCTTTTTCTTCTTCAGTTCTATTTCTAACGGTTTCCTTTTGTTTCTCTATTGATTCATTTGAACGCTTATGCCCCAATTGACTTTCGCACATTTTACGCAAACGTTCTTCTGTAAACACAACACCTGTGTTAGCTAATGCAATTTTAAGTTTTCCTTCCTCTGTATGTTTTCTCAACTTACCTGCTTCACTTAACTTAGCTCTAGTTTCTTCGGTAACTTCGTGATTTAAAAGATGCTGATTTCCCATTAAGGACGCACTTATTTTAGCTTTGCTGTCGGCTCTATGCTCTAAGCCTAAATTACCTTCGCCGCCATTGCTATGATTACATAATCTCGCTCCCAAGCCCTTCATGTAAGCAATCCAAAACTGTTCTGCTTCAACCCAATCGCCGCCAGGAGGAACTATTTCAAGAATAGCAAGTTCAGGTTTTAATGGTTTAAGCGACCTCGCCCAACAAGAAACTTTAGTTTTATACTTTGTGTATTTATGATCCCCGTATCGTTTTTCCAAGTTAATAGTTTTACCTACATATCTACATTCTGACGTTGTAGGGTCAACTAAAGCATAAATAAATGTCGGTTTACATGAGCGAGCTTTATCCGATGAATTAATGATTGGAAACTTAGGCATGAATCCTCTTTGACAGGAAGAATTAGATTTAAAAAGTATTTCTTATACGCCAAAGCTCCGTAGCTTGGCACATATGATTCTTTTGACCAAAGCGGTCACTCAGCCCCGAAGCAGCTTTCAGCACTTCAAGCAAATGAGGATTTTCCCAAATGTAATAATCCCAAAGGTGAGCGTAATAAAGATTACACCAATCCTGATTGATAGCTTTCAAACCTTTCGCCTGACGCCAATCCAATCCGGTTACTCCACCAGCAAAGAGCTTAGAGCCTTGATAAAGGTCTTCTATAGTTTTGTTACCATAGAACTTAACGCGAGCATAAAACGCTGAGAAGCGTTTGTCTCCCTTACTACTGCATTCCATAAAAGGCGCTGTGCCGTGTTGGATCATTTCTCATTCACCCGATCCAAGTAAAATTTATGAGTAGAAGTGTAATCACCCGACTCAATGCTTTGCTTAACAGCAGCTTTGAACTTGATTATTGCATCCATATTACTAGAGCAATTAATAGCAAGCTTCGGCTCAACGGTGTTATTCCAGTACAAGAACCAAATAGGCGCAATGTACCAAGAATACTTATCGGCTTTATACAATTCACTTAACTCATGACCAGAGTGGCTACAGTGACCGGCAAGCAGTTTGTAAGCTTTCTCGCCAAACAAAGCACGACCAATACAAGCGCCTAGCTCATAGTGAACTTTCTTCTGTCCGTAATCATCAAGGTAATCTAAGCCGATATGACCTATATCGTGAATGAAGATACAAGCTATTTGCCAAAGCTTAGGATATTTGCCGTAAAGTATCTTCCATGAGCGAAGAACTAAGAATGAGTGTATTGGGCTATGACATCCTATTAGCCAGCTTATTGTGCCTTGTTTGAGTTTCATTTAAGATTCCTTAAAATGACCATATTGGTTCCATTGATCTTCTAAAATTCTATAAGCTTTAGCTGCTTCTTCCGCATCATCAAAATATTTAGTAATTTTAATACCTTTGCGCATTATTTGCATATGCCACTTTTGCAAACGGTTGTGCCAACTAACACCTTTCATACCTGAAGTATTACATTTTGAAATTTTATTATAAACAGGATTTATGTAATCAGTCGAATTTACTTTAGCCAAAAGTGCTTCAATGTCATTTAATTTGGCAAATTCACCGTGATATAATAAAGCAGATTCATTGTAAGCTTGTGCTGCGCTAACAACATCTTTATAATATCCAATTTGTTTTCTAACACCCTCTTTACAAATATAAGCAAGAAAGACGTTACTCCTTTTAAGGTAACAAACACCTTTAGCTCCTGAAGTGTTATCAACGCGAGTTCTTCTATTTTGAGCATTCTCAAATTTGTTGCATTCTCTTAAATTAATTTTACGATTATCCAAAGGATTTATGTTTCTATGATCATAAAGTTTACTTCCGTCATTATTCATGATGAAATTATGTAATCCTTGTTGCAACTCAGCTGAGTATAAATAACCATCGTTAACTAAAGACCATCTATATTTATTAATTTTATCAACATCTTCAATATCAATTTTAGCACAATTGATAACGTTAAACTCTTTATCATAAACACAAATCAAAGCATAGTCAGGTGTCATTATGATTTCATTAGGGTCTCGTATAGTTCGTCTGATTGTTCCTGATTCAAACCATCTACGATAATGCTTATTGCACATACCTTTCCGCATTTGACCAACGAATCCACAACCTTCTATTTTACAAGTACCTATTTTCATAGTCCCTCTTTACTTGCATATGTATTGAAGTATGCGATAAAACCTTGAAATTCACTCCATAAATAAGCTTCTGCTGACTTATTTCCACCAATATAGCCGTGTTTATAATGATAAGCATCAGTACCACACAGCGAAGGTAATATACGCACTATCACAGGACCAAAGCTATCACCAGCAACATATTTAGTTTCTCGCTTCATGTGCAAATGACCAGTGTGAAATTCAAAGTGCTTAACGTCCTGGATCATATCTCTGCATTCGCTGAGCATGATAAGCGGTAACGAATCACGCTTTTCATCACAGCCGTGACTGAAGCCGAGCAGGTTGACACCATACTTGATATACTTTCTACTTGTGGGTACAGCATTAATACTTACACGTTCACAGTTGCGATACCAAGCCTGAAGATACTTAACCAAGTAATAGCTAGTAGTGTAGTCGTGATTACCAGGAACATAGATAACTTCAACTTCAGCAACCTGTGAACAATAATCAATAGCATCAATTACTGCATTACAGCCCACTTCGAAGATTTTAGCTAAGCGACCATCTGAATCTTGAGCAGTACCGCCTGTAGTAGTGTTCGCGTTGTTATCAATGTTAAAGAAGTCCTGGCCTACGGGAAAGAGTATCTTGCCTATGTTGTAACCTTTAGCGCGAGCTAACAAGTCTCTGACAGCAGCTTGATAGATTCGCTGAGCTATTTTAAGATCGTAATCGTCACCAGTTTCGCCTCTCCAAGCTAGCTTACCGAAGTGATGATCCATTAGAGAAATTTCTAACATATGAGGATCGACTAATTCGGGTAGAGGTGCATGATCCCTGGCGCAAGCAGGACGCGATTCGACTTGTTCAATCAGTCTGCTAAAAGCGGTAATCGCAGGATGCAAACGCTTAAGCCAAACCTTAACTTGATGGTTCGTTGCTTGCTCAGGTCCGTCATCACCTTTAATAGTGACCTCCCAAGCGTTCACAACGTACCTATCAACTTCCCATAGAGCCAAATCAACTTTAGATACTCGTAAAGCATCGTCAAGGGATATTACACGTAATGAGTTAACCGTAACTTCTGCTGCGTCTTTGTTGAATGAGGTGTTCACTTCATCTTTGTGTTCAGTTTTAGGTTTAGCTTTAGTTTTAGGCTTAATTCCTCGTTTCTTCTCCAAGAACCTCTGAGCTGGACCGAGGCTGCATTTAGCAGCTTTAGCTAGTAGTTTGCGGCCAATAGAAGGGTTTTCACGGTAAGCAGCTTCTAAGCGTTCTTGAGTATTCAAATTATGCCTCCTGTTTGGCTGATAATTTGGTTAAGTGTTTACTTTGTAACAGCAGTAACCATCTGCGCCCAATCCAAGTCTTCTTTAGTAGGTCTTTGAAAGCCGTGAGTGGACATGTAAAATACAAAAGCATCCTTGGCCTTTTCTTCATCTCGAAGATTAAAATATCGACTTAAAGCTTCTTCAAATGCTTTAAATTGAAATTCTACATCTTTCTTTGTTTCCTCTACTTGTAAAGTAGTCTTTGCTAAATACTCATAAAGAGTCTCAACCTTATTAACGGAGCTTTCCAGGTCTTTACCTTTAGTCCTAAAGCATTCCAGCCAAGTAACCGGAATCTTAGTATCTTCCGAAATCTTGGCTAAAGTTAATGTTCTAGGGCGGCTTTTCAGCAATTCAATTGTCCTGTCTCTGAGTTTGCTTTGATACACTAATTTACCTCCTGTTTCAAGCTGGCGGCACATTAACATAAATTCAAGCCAACTTGCAAGGAAAAAAAGTTAGCGCGAACTGAAAAAATTCCTTGACTTCCGAAAAGCTTTGTAATATGTTCCCGGCTACGTCGAATCGAACCAGCAAAATTAACTCATACTAACATTAAAGGAGGGCTGTTGTGAGAGTTGCGAATCCTTTTTACGATGGCAACACCGGCCTATTGAGCTGTGAAGATTGCCCTTTGCTTGAAATTCCTCTTAAGCATTGCTTCGATTTTAATAATGGAAACTGTCCTACCTCTGATAACTACGAATTAGCTGTTAAGCTCGCTGAAGAGGTGACTAATGGCTAATATTCTTACAATAAATGAAATCGCTCTTGAATTAATCAAATCATGGCGCAATAAATCTTATTATAACGAAGGCCAAGCCGATGCAGCTTTGCAATGTGCAATTATCGACGCTCTCAAGCAGCGCGACAGTAAAGTTATCGCTAGCGTTACTGATGCATTAAGCAAGGTGCTGTATGAGCGTTGATAATACCGTTCTGCGATGGAACTTTACTATGGCCATGATGAAAGAAGCTAACGCAACCTATCACAACTTAACCAACAAAGAGAAAGTCGATCTTCTACTTGAGCAATTTGAAGCTGTTGAAACTGCCGCTGAAAAGAAGAACATTGCTCAAATGAAGCGGGAACTTATTACTTTGGCGGCTAAGTGCTTTGTTGTTTGGAGGGGATTGCGCTAATGGATAGACAACTTGCGTCTGCAATATTCATATTTGGAATGATAACCGGAATGCTACTAACCTTAATAATATTTTAAAAGGAGAACTAAATAATGAAGTGCTATACCAAGATGCTCGAAACAATCAAGCTTCTAGTTGAAATTGCCGAATTCAATGACGATGATTACTTTGAGATATGCAAAGCAATTGCGATAATTTTACCTTGTAACTTAAAAGAACAACTGAAGCAACTAATTGCTAATCCGGTTTGGGACGGAGATGTTATTAGCAAAACTGCGCGAGACGCCTTGCTTGATCTTAATTTGGCAGTCAAGGTATGTGCTAAAGGCGAACAAGGCTATACCGCTGCTAAACCTATTGCTTACACTATACTGAAAAAGGAGAACTAAACTTTGGAACAGATTACTTCAGAAAACTACGTTGAACACGCAATGACTACCGATTGCAAATACGACGCTGAGCTTTACGCTAGAATGATTAAGTGCGCTAGACTTCAACATGCTGCGATGGGCCTTGCTACCGAAGCTGGCGAATTCGTCGATATGATCAAAAAACACATCTACTACGGAAAAGCTCTTGATGTAGTTAATGCGAAAGAAGAACTGAGCGATTGCTCGTGGTATATCGCTCTTGCATTAAATGAACTCAACACCACAATGAACGAAGTCTTAACCCTCAACATCAACAAGCTGAAGCTGCGCTATCCTGCCAAGTTTAGCTCTGAGGATGCTATTAATCGTGATGTTGTTGCTGAGAGGGAGTTATTGGAGCGGAAGGTTGAATGGCTTACAGGCGATGGTGTTGACTTTAAACCAGGAATCTTTCTCAGCGCGAATGAGTCAGGTGAACCTTCCTTTCCGCAAACCGCTAACGAAATCGGGCTTAAACTTGCCGACGATATTATTGATGCTGCTAAAGATAGCAAGCGAGTATTGCCCACAAGTAATCGACAGTACAAAGGTATTCGCACAGCCGAATGGCTTGAATTTGCTTATAAGGTAGCTGATCATATTGAAAACTATACGATCCCTCAGTACGGAGATAAGGGTAAAGACCAAGCTACTGATTGGAGTATTGACCATTGTATTGAGCAAACTAAGAAGTACGCTAACCGCTTCGGCAAGAATCAGCGCCCTGGACAAGAAATGTTGGACTTTATGAAAGGGTGTCACTATCTTCAGTTGGCGGCTACTAAGTTTGTTGAGGCGCAAGAAAGCATTTGTAATAGTTGTGTTACAGCTTGTCCTATTGACAATACTGGTAAATATTTAGACAAATGTGTTAGCTATCAAGGAGCGATGAAATGAAACTAATCAAGCCGTCTGCTGAAATCCTTCACATTAACACCGAAGCACTTGCTCTTATCGAAAAAGCGGGAAGGGTGTGTTACAAGTCAGAAGATAAGATTACTGAAGACTCAGCACCGAAGTTTGCTGAAATGATCCTGAAGCGCGGTCATGAATCAGTTATTGAGCACGTATCTGCAACGGTAAAGTTTATTTGTGATCGTGGTGTTAGTCATGAAATAGTTCGCCATAGGATTGCGTCTTACTCTCAGGAAAGCACAAGGTACTGCGATTATGAAGGAGGTCATGTTTGCTTCATAATTCCATTGTGGGTAGACATAGAAGAAGGTATTTATGATTATAAGAGTAATCCTGCAACTGACGTAGGTTCAGGTCAATGGTTTCAATCTATGATTAATTCGGAACTCAGATACAAAGCTCTTCGTGAACGTGCTTGGCGTCCTGAACAAGCTCGCTCTGTGCTCCCGAACTCGCTCAAAACGGAAATTGTTATGACGGCAAACTTACGCGAGTTTAGGCATTTCTTCAAGCTACGCACAGCTTCTGCGGCTCACCCTCAAATGGTAGAAGTTGCTAAACCCTTGCTTGCTGAATTCAAGAACCACATTCCTATTCTGTTTGACGACATCAACCCTTAAGTAAAAGTAATGTGCAAATCCCTTGACTCTCTGAATTAACTTCTGTATAAGGTGAGTCAACCTAACTAAACAAAGGAGGTAAAGATAAATGCTGCGTGCTTTCCCGAAGATATTTGCAATCGGAACTGACTACATAAGGGATATTTTTAACGAAGAGGTTGAAGTAACTGAAAAGGTAGACGGTTCGCAATTTGCGTTCGGCAAGGTTAACGGTGAACTTTTTCTTCGCTCCAAAGGTGCTCAGCTTTACGTCGATAATCCTGAAAAGATGTTTCGTGAAGGAATTGACTATGTTTGTTCCATTCAAGACGAACTGCCTGACAATGTTTGCTTTTATGGCGAATACCTGAAATCTCCTAAGCATAACACTTTGAAATATAACCGCATTCCTAAGAACCATATTATTCTGTTTGGTGCGTCTTCTCCTGCTGGTGATTTGTTTGATCCTCAGTTCTATAACTACGCTGAAAAACTGAATCTTGAAGTAGTTCCACGTAAAACAATCAAAATTAATTCTCCTGACGAATTACGCGAACTTCTTAACCAGGAATCTGTTTTGGGCGGCTGTCATGTTGAAGGTGTTGTAGTCAAGAATTACACGCGCCAATTTCTGCTAGGCGGTCAACCTATGCCGCTTATGGCGGGTAAGTTTGTCTCTGAAGCGTTCAAGGAAGTTCATCGCAACCGTTGGGGAACAGAAGAGAAAGGTAGCAGTAAATGGGCTACGTTCTGTATGTCATTTAAAACGGAAGCTCGTTGGCACAAAGCAGTGCAACATTTGGCTGAAACTGGTGAGCTGGATAATTCACCTAAAGATATTGGTAAACTATTGAAAGAAATTAACATTGATATTGAAACTGAAGAAAAGGAAGCTATTAAAGAGTTCCTTTGGAATCAGCACAAGCGCGATATCATGTCTTTGGCTACGAACGGTTTTCCTGAATGGTATAAGCAGCAGTTGTTGGAACGCAGCTTTGCGGAGGAAGTTTAAATGACTGCTCCTGGCCAAGCTCAACTTCCCCAACACAAACCCGCAAGAGCTAAAAAGAAGCTTGACGATCCGGCAAACGTTCCCGATGGTCTTAATTGGGAAAACAAGATTGATGGTGAGCGGTTTAAGATTCATACCTATCAGCCGTCGCAAGTGAGTTACGCTGGTTCGCTCTATCCTTTGCTTCATCGTTGTGACTCGCGCTGTATCAGTAAAGCAACTGATGCTTTCACCGAGAAATCAGACCGCATACCTCACCTTATGATCGCTGAAGGATTGCCTGAGAACAGCATTATTGATTGTGAGTTTGTGTCAACTGGCGATGAAATACGTGTTGAAGTTCCTGGTGTGTTCTATGACAAGCTCGCTGATCAACATCATCCCCATACAGCGTGGTTCAAACAGAATTATCAAGGTACTGTGCCGGTCTATCCTCATGTAGCAATGACTTGCTCTGTTCTTGGCTCGCTTGCTGATGAAGCTATTCGCAAGCAGCAAGAAGCTAACGCTTGGGTTAAGGCTTATGCGTTTGATATGATTCAGGAGTACGGTACTAGCATTAAGATGTACTCCCAAGATATTAGGCGCGAAGCATTAGCTAAGGCACTGCATGTAGTTGATCCGCGCTTAATTATGCTAATGCCACAATGGGAGAACCTAACCCCTGTTGAAGTTGAGCAACTTTTTTATCTGCTGACTGACGCCGAAGGTGAAGGGCTTATTGGCAAAGTAATGAGTGCTAAGTATGATGCAGCAACGAACTGGTACAAGCTGAAACGTTATTATCCGGTAGATTGCGTAATCACCGGAGATTACAAAGTAGGCGAAGAGGGCAAGACCGGCAAGATGCTTGGAAAAGTTTCATCAATTTCTGTTGGTGTTTATGACAAAGGTGTGCTACACCACATCGGCTGGATGTCGGCAATCATGGACGGTGAGGACAACCTGATGACCCCTGAAGCGTTCTTGGCTTCCGGCTGGGTAGGTAGACCTGTAGAGGTCTTACATAACGGCGTGCAGAGCAAGCCTGACGCTCTCATAGGGTATTCTTTGCGGCATCCTAGGTTCCGGCGCTGGCGTGATGACAAGACGGCTACCGATTGCACCCTGGCTGCGCTGCTGGCTGAAATTAAGAAAGGTCAGGCATGAAAGGTGAATGCGACATTTGCGGCAAAACCGATGTTTGGCTTGAGCCACTTACTGAAGCTTATCGAACAGAAGAAATTAAGGATGTTTGCGATTCCTGCTTGATGGAAGCAAACCGACATTTGAGCAAGCTTCAGGAAATGACAGCAAAGATGAACAAGACTTGGATGAAGCGATTCATGGAGTCTATGAAAGCTAAGTTCAAAGGAGCTTGACAATGGAAGAACGAATTAAGCAACTTGAAGAGAATGTTAAACAACTTGTAACTAATCAGGAACTTCTTGTCGAAGCAATAAGAAGAACTATTGTTGACACAAACGAAGCGTTTAAACAGCTTATCAACAAGCTAGTTGAATGCAACGTAATAGCTCTAAAAGACGAAGGTCGTTACGATGAAATGCTCAAGCTGTTTAATACCGATGAACCAAGTACCGAACACCAAGCAGACGATAGGTAGGATTATTACAGTTAAGGTTCAATGTCCTCGCTGTTTAAGGATTCGAACGGATTCCTGGTTTAAGCTCAAGGAGTATAAATGAGTAACTTTCTAAGTCAAGTAACGCATACAACTGACGTGCAAACCGGTATGCGTATTGTGATTACAGGTCAAGAGGGCGTAGGCAAGTCAACCTTGGCTTGTAATGCACCAGGAGCTTTGCTTATTCCGCTCGAAACTGGATTTAGCGGTATATCGGCAAACAAGATACCGATGCTGAAAAGCTATGATGATGTAATGGCTTTCTTGGCTGAAATACCAATTGCTGTTCAAAAGAAAACGTTTGGCTCTAAGACGCTTGTTTTTGACAGTGCTACGGCGCTTGAGCGGTTGATTCACGATAAGACTTTGCAATCTGATCCAGGTTGGAAAGCAGGAAATCCAAAAGGGATTACGATGGAATCAGCTCTAGGCGGTTATGGTAAAGCTTATGAGCGAGCAAATGAACTATGCGCTGCGTTTTTAATGGCTTGTGATGATATTGCCAACTACGGTTGCATTAACATTGTGCTAACTTGCCATGCATTTGCAAGTAAGGTTCTTGATCCTAGTGCCGGTGAATATAACACCTGGGATTTACTGTTGCATTCACCTAAGAATAACAAAACCTACGGAAAGCGCGAGATGGTGACCCAATGGGCTGATATTGTGGCGTTCCTTCATGAGCCATTGTTTGTGACAAAGAATAGTGAAACATTCAGTCAGGGTATTTCTGCAAACAAAGGTCGTATTCTTGGCCTTGAAAGAACTCCTGCTTATGTAGCTAAAAATAGGTTTGGAATTAAAGGTGAAATTCCGGTTGCTAAAGAGCAATGTTGGAATTACTTAGCGCAAGCAATTTACGCTAGTTCAGGTAGAGATATATTCAATCGGGAAGCATAACTTTTACCCACATTAAAGGAGGATTAAGGATGAACACAGAATTTCGACTTGGTAGTATCGGCGCATTCTTCAAAGAGCTTATCGCACGCGGCGTAAATGAAAGATCGGCTAGAGCAATTGCTTTTAGCACCAAACGTATCAGAACCTCAAAGTATTCGCCGCACCAAAGCTTTAAGGAAATAGGTCGTAGAGCTAACCAGATTGCTAAAGGAATGATTACAACAACCCATTAACAAAGGAGAAATAAATGGACGAAATTATCATTATAATTACAGGTAAACCTGGAAGCGGTAAGTCTTTGGCTCTTAGCTATATCACACTCGCTTTAATAGATAGCGGTAAGTTTGAAAATATAAACGTTGTTGAAGAACCTGACCACGTTCTTACTGCTAAGCTGAAAGTTTAAACCCGCTAGAACACCTCCGTATAGAAAGGGTTAGAGTCTGAAACGTTCGCTGCGTTTTAGCGGGGCGCGTGATTTCCCTCCGCGCATTTTCCATCGGGCGGCGACGTGACGGATTGAACGCTTTGGGCCTGTACTTCGGTATCGAAGGCTCTACTTTACAAGGAGAAGCAAATGGAATTCGAAGAAATCAAGTTCATTGACGGTCAAATCCTTTCGCTAAAGCCTGATGATATTGTTGTGCTTAGGATAAAAGGTCATTTGCGCGATGAACAGTATGAACGAATGAAAGAGAGTGTTAAAGCGGTTATGTCCAACAAAGTGATGATTCTCGAAGATGATATGCAAATCTCAGTTCTTAGGATTGAGGAACTACTAAAGGAGGAAGGATGACAACCAAGCTGTTAGTTGCAAATCTAGTTTCTACTGTTGCGCTGTTGGGCGGCATTTACCTTGCGGCTACAGGCAAAGAAGGTTGGGGTTGGTGCTTTCTTATTGCTGTTATATGTCACTGTTCACCATCGTCTAAATAAAGGAGGAAACAAAATGAGTATCGCAGAAAAAGTAAAGGAAATCATTTCAGATTGCATTGGCGTTGAAGAAGTAAAGAACGATCAGACCTTTGAAGAACTTGGCGCTGATTCTTTGGACACAGTGGAACTAATTATGGAGATAGAGGAAGAGTTTGAAATTGATATTCCTGATGAAGAAGCTGAGAAGATCACTACTGTTCAGGACGCGATTGATTACGTTGTAGAGCACACCTAACCACAAGCAGTATTACACCAAACAACAAGGAGTAATGAAACATGGCTCAACTACCGCAGAATTTTAACGCAGCACAGATTGCACCGCAGGGTAACAGTCAGCAGTTTCCCGTATCGCCGCCTGAAGGTTGGCCTGTAGTTATTGTTGCTTCTGAAATGAAGCCTGTTAAAGATAAGCCGAATTGCGGCTATCTTGATCTTACCCTTCAGATCATCGAAGGTGAGCACACCGGCCAGCAGGGACCGTATAGGCTTAACCTGTTCTCTGATAATGAGAAAGCTGTTGAAATTGCTTATCGTCAGCTTTCCGCTATTGCCCATGTAACCGGAGTAATGAACGCTGTTGACTCCGCACAGTATCATAACATTCCTTTTAGGGCTGTTGTTGGTCTTCAAAAGAAGAAAACGGCTGATGATCCGGATTATACTCAGGTTAATGGGGTTAAACATATTGACGGAAATGAACCGGGAAAAGGTTCTGCTTCGTCTAACGCAGCCCCCGCACCTCCCGCCCCGCCGCAGCAAGCGCCCCAGGCTCCCGTACAGCCTGCCGCGCCTCAACAGGCGGCTCCTGCATGGGGTGGCGCTCCCGCAGCGGCTCAGGCGGCTCCTGCCGCTCCTGCTTGGGGTGGCGCTCCTGCCGCCGCAGCACCGGCACAGGCTCAACCGGCTTGGGCGGCACCGCAACCTGCCGCTGCCGCTGGTGCTCAGAATCCTCCTTGGGGCGCTAAGTAAGGCTAGTAAAATCGGTAGCGTGAGGTTTCGGCCTCACGCTGCTTCTTTGTTAGCTTTATTTAATACACCGCTGAACTTAATTGTGGGCAAACTCTAATCTCCCTCTAAGCATTAACGAATTATAACATCTTTCCTTCAAATTATTGCTTGAAATGAACAAATTGATGAAGTATAAATAAACTCGCTGTTAACGAGTTGCCGCCGAACATTCAATGACATTCATTTAAGGAGGGCTTTGCATGAGTTTGCTCCAAACGATCCGCGAAGGTGTTTCCCCTGCATTAACTCACTCCCGCCGTATGCCTGATCCTGGTAAAGTTTGCGAAGCCCCTAGTTGCTGCATTAGATTTTACCGAAAATCCAAAGAAAGCTTAACTGATTATAAAGTTCGAATAACCTGTTGTAAAACCTGCGAACGTGAACTATTAGTATTAAACTCACCTCCCAAAGAACGCGAAGAAACTTATAAGCAAATTGATCCTACGCAGCTTAGTTGCGGTAATTGTCATTACATGCGAGAAGATAGTGAGCTTGGTGAACATTGCGGTCCTTGTACTGAGGGACAGAAGTTTAAGATGAAAGAGCGGCGGTCTAACTCTAACCTTAAAGGAGAAACCGAATGAAAGTTAAGAATCCTGTATTTGAATCTGCTGGTGAAGTTGGCTGTAATGATTGCCCTTTACAGAACGCTTTAGATGGTCTTTGTGTACTTTGGATGGATGACCATAACACTGCTTGCCCTACTGCTGAAACTTATCAGGAAGCTTGTGAGTTTGCTGAGCGGTTTGATGCCCACAATAAGGAGAACTAAAATGATAGTTCCTGTCCAAGTGAGCAGTTGCCGCGCTTGCCCGTATTCAGATAATAGTGCAATGAGACACGACGATCCGTTCACAAGCACTCCTGCTAACAATACATGGTTTTGCAATCATCCTGAACGAAATAAGTATTACGATATCATTGAGAATGAAAACATTATCGACAAGCGTTGCCCTATTAATAAGGAGGTAGTGTAATGAACACTGAAACCATACTTCTCCTTGAGAAAGCTAATCGAGCTATCTTTGAAGCCGAGCAAGCTATTCGTAAAGAAGAAAAGGCTCAAGTTAACAAGCCGATGTATCGAATGAGGATTAACCTTAATGAAATCATTCAGCATTATAAAAACGGCGGCGAAGTTTGTGATTTCGTTACGCCGTTGGAAATGGCAGGCAGATTATGAAGATTAACAAAGTTAAAATATCCGAGTTAGGCGATGTACGCTTAGTTGAAGCTCGAAACTCTTTCTTGCCTGATGGCGCAGCAAGCAAAGCTGGAAGATTTAGCGTTGAATACTGTGCTGAAATGGTTAAGGTGTTTGAAGCTGAAATGCTCAAGCGAGGTTTAATAGCTAATTAAAGGAGGAACAAAAATGTACTACCTGATGAAAGAAAGCGCACCAACCGCCAACTTTTCAATAATCTTGCCTGGACCTTGCAACGCTGCTTGCTCGTTCTGCTTCTGGAAACGAAGCAACGCTGAGCCACCAATGTTCGTTCAGACGCTGGTTTGGTATCTTCAAGCTCTCAAAGGTAAAGTAACACAGATTTCTATAACAGGTGGCGAGCCGACAATATCACCTGTATTTGACGATGTGATTAACGCTCTGCGTCAGTTTACCGATATAAAGATTGTGCTTACAACTAACGGCGCTAACTTGATGGAAAAGATTAATGTAATCAACGGCGTTGTGAAGCATGTTAACATTTCGCGCCATGCTGTGAATGATGAAACGAACCGAGAAGTGTTTAAGACTAGATCAGTTCCGACAACAACGCAGTTATCTCAGTTGTGTAATGTGCTTAATTCCTGCAATATTGACGTAACGTTAAACAAAGTTATTACTCATGATTACAACGATAAGTATGAGTTGGATGAATACATAGCATACGTTAAAGAAGTTGGCGCGTCGGCTTTGGCACTTCGTAAAGACTATTCAGTTAACTCTTTGGATAGCGTGCCACTAGAAGCTAAGCTTGGTCGTGTAGGAACTGTTAAAAGCTGTCCTGTTTGCAGCACTAACAGTTACCTTTACAAAGGTGTGCCGGTTCACTTCAAAATGAGTCTTGAAGAACCTAGTGAAGTTTTGCCTTACATTTACGAGTTTGTATATCACCCTAACAGCTTGCTTTCTGAGGATTGGGCGGGTAAGAAGCCTATTGAATTGCAAATGCGAGCGCCGGTTGTTCAGCAACCTAAACCGTCATGGGGTACACCGAACTTTTCTTACGGCGGCGGTTGCGGTCAAGTAACCTTTAGAGGTTGCGGCCAATGACCATCGAACTCTTCTACCTAGGCCCGAAATACTACCAAGAAAGCGGCTCGCGTATCGGTGAATTCTACGATACGAAAGGCGGTAGGCGAGATTGGCAATTCATCAGACATGCTATTAACAACGGCGAAACTGTTCTGATTCGTCAAGCTAACAAGGCTGAGGTTAAGATTGCTGAGACTGAGTTGGCTAAACTTTTGAAGGAGGGTTAAATGATAAAAGATAAAGATCAACCTCAGTTCATAAAAGACGGTATTGTGAGATGGAATAACAACCTTCTTAACGGTTTAATCGGTTTGATTGAAAATGGGGATATTAACGGAGAAAGCACTGTAGCGGAAGTTGTCGAGTTGCTTAACAATAATATCAAGGAGTTGCAATGATTAACGTCAAAGGTAAAGAATTAGCTCTCGATATTTACAAATGCAAAGATTCCAATCTAATTTGTGTTGCTTTGTACGACACGAATACTAATGAACGCATGAATTCAGGCTACGCTGCTAACATAATAGCAGCCTTACGTCAATTGGCTAACAACATGGAGAACGGAGAATGTAAATGCAAAACCAAATCCTAATGCTTAAAGGCGCTATTTCAATGATGTCTCCTGAAGATCAAGCCGCTATTAACGAATGCGTTACTAAGCTGAATGAGCTTGTTGATAGCTACGAGAACGGTCCAATTGTGCTTGCTTTGGTTGGGCTGGAAAGGAGTTGGAGATGAAAAACAAGAACTTGATGGTATTTCAAGCAATAGTGATGCTGTTGACACTTACACTTGTTAACTACGGTTTCCAATATTTCAACGAAGCGGATTACGTAAGAGCTTTTGAACGCTCCTTCTTTCAAGCAATGTCGCTGTTTGCTTTTGTGCTTAGCTGTTGGATTTGCGAATGATCAACCTCGAATCCCCAGGCGCATTACCGGCACTAGCACGCCGCATTAAGTCTGACATTGATGATTATTGTGTTAAACGCTACAACGAAGGACCACGCTCGCACCTTGGAGCTAGCTTAATTGGTCATGACTGCTGCCGCCATTTATGGTACAGCTTTCGCTGGATCAAACACACTGTTCATGACGGTAGGCAGTACAGGCTGTTTCAGCGCGGCCACTTTGAAGAACCTCGCTTTGTGAGCTACCTTGAGGGGATTGGTTGCAAGGTAACAATGTTTGATAAGGTGCTGCTCTATCACCCTGAGAGTGATGAATACTTTTATGGTAACATGAGCAAAGATAACTTTGACGGTCATGTTTGCGAAGTTGAAGGTATTGCTGTTCACGAAGTTGAAGCAGAAAAGCGCGGAGTTATCCTAGACAAAGGAAAACGTCAAATTCGTATATCAGCTTGTCAAGGTCACTTCGGCGGCTCAATTGACGGAATGTGTACGTTGCCCACAAGTTATGGCATCAGTGAAGATGTAATCTTTCTTACTGAGTACAAAACTAACGGAGTTGGCAAGAAAGGTAAGAACTTTGATGAACTTGTAGCTAAGGGAATGCAAGTAAAGAAAGCTCAGCACTATCGACAAATGTGCATTTACGGGTTTAAGCTGAACCTAAATTACGGTATTTACATGGCTGTGAACAAGAACGATGATGAATTACACATAGAAGTGCTTAAGCTGGATCATGCGCTAGGCGAAGCCCTGGAACGCAAAGCGGGGATGATTATCTTCTCTCAAACGCCGCCTAGTGGTATTAGCATGAGTCCTGCGTTCTTTGACTGTACTTATTGCGATCACCGCAATCCTTGTTTCTTCAACGAACCTGCTGATGTGAATTGCCGTAGTTGTGTCAAATGTAGACCTGTTGAAGATGCTAATTGGTTCTGTGAACAATGGAATGCTGTAGTACCTAAAGAAGCTATACCTAATGCTTGTAGTATGTGGGAATCTATAATTTAAAGGAGGTTGTATGAACGCTTTTGGTAAAGTAACACAACAATTGATTTCTATAGTTTTAATTCTTTGGTGGTTGACAGGTATTGTAATTGCTCAAGGATTTTGGCAAACAGTGTTTGCGTTGTTTCCTCTTTATTCTTACTATTTGGTTGTTGAACACTTTCTTACTAAGTTCAACTTGTTGTAAGGAGCCAAACCCATGACCCGCGCCGAAATATACGAAGAACTGAAAGCTATCGAACAGACCATTGCTAAAGGTGAAGATGCGCCTGAAACGTTTAAGCGGCTAATTGAGTTGGATAACCTTATGTCTGAGGTGAAGGAATGAACGAAAAGCTCAACCGAATGCTTGTTGAGGTTGTTGAATTTCTCAATAGCCCTTTAGGTGAAAGAAGCCTTAAAGCTTCCAAGGGTGAACTTTCTGTTGAGGAACTTAGTCTTATGAGCGAAGACGAAATGCGAATAGCATTACTGCTTGTTAGTTTTGGTAAATACATTATAAAGGAGAATTGAGATGCTGAAACCATTTTGTGATATTTGTGGTTCTGAGATAACCGTTGACAACGAAGGATTGAGTGATGACAAAGTTGTTAGAAACTTAGGTGTAAAATTGTTATTGCAAGTAGTTTTGAAGAGCGAAAACGTTCACATTTGCAAGTATTGTATTTGTAGTGAAATAAGCAAAGCTTTAGATGATAGACTTAAAGCGGAAGTGAGGTGATAACATGCTACGAGGTGGATCACGCGGCAATGCTCCAGGTAACGTAACAGCCTTAGACGGCGGCAACAAGCCGAACGTAATGAAAGAAACCATTCGTAATATGACAGAGAACTTACCTTTGTTGATCGAACACGCTGCTTTAATGGCGAAGCTTCATAGAGCAAAGTTCCTTGCGCTCAAAGCTGAGGGTTTCAGTGACCAAGAAGCCCTTGAGCTTTGTAAGGTGGTGTTCTAATGGAAAACGACTACCTGAAATATCGCGGCAAGTGCAAAGAGATGTCAGAAGCAGCCGTAGCCGCCGATCCTACGCTTACTTTGGTTCGCGGTCACTATCACTGTCCTCTTTGGGGCGAGCAGCCGCATTGGTGGACTGTGCGCCAGGACGGTACTATTTACGACCCGACTAAGAACCAGTTTCCCTCTAAAGGTATAGGCGAATACGTTCCTTTCAACGGAACTGTTAGTTGTGAGCAATGTGGTAAAGAAGTTCACGAAGATGACGCTGTATTGTACGGCAATTATGCGTTTTGTTCTGGTGAGTGCGTTTGTCGGTGCTGCCTATGATTAGAAAATAATAACATATCTTTCCTTGACTTGAAATAGCCAACGATGGTAGTATCCCGCGCATGTAGTTGAATTTTGTTAGTTCAAGGAAAGATATGCCTACCTTTAAATGCCCACATTGTAATCAGCCTGTAAATGCAGCTTCAGTTATGGGTAAGATTGTCACTTCTGCTAAGATAGCTTCCAACACCGAAAATGCAAAGAAACCTCGCCCAGGCGCTAAGGGTAAAGCCAAGCCTCGTAAAGCTAAGGAGGTTTCTGAATGATAACGGCTTGTAACTATGCTGCTGAAGCTGAACACGCTTTAGATGAATTTAAAGCAGCTTTGCTTAAAGCTAAAAAGTTTGAAGACTACGAAGCTGTTTGTTCTTATCAATCTCGAATTAAGAACTGTCAGCATTTCGCAATACCTGATACCGGCAAGTTCTTAGATGATGACGCAAGAGGTTTGTTAGATTCAAAGATAAAGTTGCCTTATCCTGTTATAACTATTGAATACTTTTGCAAGGATTTATCTAACTCTGGAATAGATGTTATCGACAGTTCTGTTTACAAGAATGATAAAACTGTAATATTGGCAACGGAAAAAGATAACGGTTTTAACATGGTCATCATGTCTCAGTCTAGCGGGAAATGGGCTATTCATCCAACAGGCATGTTTATCTCTTACGATTCTTTTTGTAAAGGATTCAATAGTGATAATTTTTACACAACGTCAAGTTTACCTAATTGGGCTCATGAAAATTATCACAAAATGAGCGAAGCTCAAATAGCTTCCAATACAGCAGGTATGATAGAACAAGCTGTATTTCCGATAGTTGAACTCCTAGAAGCTCTTTCCTGCAAAAATGTTTATACTGAATCACTCGGTAACTTTAATCACAAAAAGAAAAATGACCGCTTGATTAAAGCAGGAAAGTTGCCACTTTACGAAACTAAAATTCTTGTCGTCGATTCAGCGCCTAAAACTGTTGATAAAACCGATTTGGGCGGCACTCACGCTTCACCGCGTCAACACTTGAGGCGCGGTCATATCAGGCGGTACGCTACTTACAGTATTTGGATCAACAATACCATTGTTGGCAAAGCTTCGACTGGTAAGATTGATAAGTCTTACGAGGTGAAATAAATGAGTGATGTTATAAAGTTTCTTAGTACAAAACTTTACGATTATCAACTTGAGGCGCTGTTAGCAATAATAACTTATTTACAAGAAAACAACGGCAATCCCTTGATATGCTTACCGACCGCTACGGGCAAGTCGTTTGTCAATGCGTCTATAGGTTTGTATGTAGTTGCGACTTATCCGAATAGGCGTGTTTTATATCTAACTCACGTTAAAAACTTAATTGAGCAAAACCTTGAGAAGTTATTGAAACTTTGGCCTAACGCGCCTTATTCAGTATTTTCAGCAGGTTTAAATCAAAAAAATGCAGCGGCTTCGCTTGTGTTTGGTGGTATAGCTTCCGTAGTAAAAAATCTGGAATTGTTCGGATGGTTTGATTTAGTCGTTATAGACGAAGCACATCTTGTTTCTTTAAATGAAAACTCAATGTATCAATTAGTAATAAGTCATCTTCTTTCTATAAACCCCAATCTTATAACAATAGGATTAACAGCAACCCCATTCAGAGTCGGCCAAGGTAGATTGATTGAAGGTAATAAAAATGTTAAACCTTTATTTACAGATGTTCCTTTTGATTTAACCGGACCTGCTCCGTTTTGTAGATTTATTGTTGAAAACAAACTATCCCCTCTTGTTCCAAGAATGACTAAGATTGAAATCGACACAAGCGACATTAAAATAGTAAATGGGGATTTTGCTAAAAATCAACTAGATTCGGCTACAGATAAGTTGCTATTTGATATTATTAGTGAATCCATTCCGACTATTTTTGATCGCAACTCAGGAGTAGTATTCTGCTCAGGTATAAAAACAAGTGAAAATGCAGCTGAAATGTTAAATAGTTTCGGTGTAGCAGCAGCGGCTATACATTCTAAATTGTCTGACGAAGAATGTGATAAACGTTTTGCGGCCTTTAAGAAAGGTGAGCTAAAAGCGATTGTGGGTAATAATAAATTTACAACAGGATTCGATTTCCCACCAATTGATTTTATTATAATGATACGACCTACAATGTCACCTGGATTATGGGTTCAGATGCTTGGACGCGGAACTAGAGTTTATGATTGCAGAAACCCTTCTCAATACATAAAAGGTTTTGATTATGTAAAACGTAACTGCGTTGTGCTTGACTTTGCGGCTAACTGCCGTCGCCTTGGGCCTATAAATGACCCAATTTTGCCAAAAAAGAAAGGGGAGAAGGTAGGAGAAGCACCTATCAAAATATGTGAAGCAATTCACGATGGAGTTAAATGCGGCATTTACAACCATTCCAGTGCCAGGTTTTGTGGAGGCAAGCCACACCCTAGTGATGAAGGTTGTGGTGCTGAGTTTACATTCAAAACCAAACTATTACGTACTGCCGGAACAGATGAACTAATAGTAGGTGAAATATCAACCGAAGAAATCAAAGAAGTAACAAGGGTTATCTACCACAAGCACACTAAGATTGGCTCTGAGCCTAGTATCAAAGTTTCGTATTACTCAGGGCTGCAAAAGTTTACCGAATGGGTATGTTTACAGCATAAGGGTTTTGCTCTTACGCGTGCGAAAAACTGGTGGCGTCAACGTCATGCTTCAGAACCGCCTACTAGCACTGATGAAGCATTACTTTACGTATCTCAGTTGCGTGTGCCTAAGCGAATCAAGGTAATGAAAACTGGTCAGTATTATGAAGTTACTGGTGTTGAGTGGAATTAAATTGTGGGTATATTATGATCATTCACTTCAAAGACAAACTGCTATTCGAATTGCAACAAGGTGTTTGCTTCTATTGTGATTCACGCTTAAGCAAGAAGTCTTACACCAAAGATCATTTCTATCCCAAGAGCAAAGGTTATCACCTAACAGGCAACAAAGTTCTGTGCTGCAAATGGTGCAATGAATCGAAAAGCGACAAATGGCCTAGTCACGAACATGTTATGAAGTTCAAACAGCTTTACTGCGAAGGCGCTGTTGTTATGAGGCGCAGGAGACGCAAATGAGTGAGCTTATTGAGTACAAGTACCTTAACATGAACACTGAACAGCTTGCTAAGAATCAGATACTACTGTTCGAGCAGTTGAGAGGTTGCGATGCTTCAATTAAGTCTGTTTGCGTCGGTTCTATGACGTTAGTTGCTGCTGGTTCGGGTGAGTTTAGCGAGCAGGATGCTGTTGAGTTGTGTGAGAGGTTGAGTAAGGAGGTTTAAATGAAACGCAAGCTTCAAAAGTGCAAAGTTTGCAACGAATGGTTCAATACAACTTCTGCTATAATGATTGAGCATTATAAACTAAAGCACGAACCGCAATTTGCTAAGTCGTTAGCTTTAACTGAATTTACTGTTAAACTTGCAATGTTTCAACGTCAAGCTGAACTAGCACCTTGGCCTTTGTCAATGGGATATCAATTATCGGCGGTTATGACTGCTCAGCAAATAAATGTTGTCTTAGGTGCTAAAGCATGATCGTCTACCACAACGAAGACCTTCTAGCCAGCGACTGCACGGTGATCGCTCACCAAGTCAATTGTCAATCGAAAATGGGCGCTGGAATTGCCCTCAGAATCAGCAAACTCTTCCCAAGGGCATGTCTACCCTACTTCGAAGACAAAAGGCCCGTAAACGAGCGCCTGGGAACGTGCTTGATAGGTCATGAGCCAGGGAACAAGAAGGTCGCTCACCTCTACGGCCAATTACGCTACGGTAGGGATAAACGCTATACAGATTACGATGCACTTCACAATGCTTTGCATTCCTTAGCGGAGCAATTGCAGCAACCTTTCAAGCTCGGCTTGCCGCTAGGAATGGGCTGTAATAATGCTGGCGGTGATTGGAACATTGTTTTACAGATTCTCGAACATGTTAGTAACGAGCATCAGATTAATATTCATGTTTATAACTATGGGAGGTAAAATGAAACTCAAGGTAACGTACAAAGTTAATACATTATACAACCAAACTGAATTTGATGAACGAACTGAGATTATATTTGTACCGGAAGCTATAACGATGTCACAAATCGAAAGAATCATTAAGAATAAACACAGCTACTGTTTTTATAAAGACATCGAAGTTACGGAGGTAGTATAATGTCCAGGCGCGATGAAGCTTTAATTGAAACCTACGAAGACGCAAATGATTGGCTGATAGCTTACAAGCACACGATAACCGATGAAGCTGTATTGCGGGTTATTGAGGTGTTGGAAGGCAGAGTTCAAAAGTTTATTAGGTTAAAAGGGGATTTTGAATGAAACTACTCTGCATAGGCGGTCCACTTGACAATCAAGAAGTTGAATTCAGTTCTGAAATAAGCTCGTTTACCTCTTCTATTGATTCTCGTACTTATACCTACATCCTTGACAAAGAACTGAACAAGTTTGTTATGCGAGGTTTGGCAATATGAAAGAAGGTATTGAATATTCTAAGAGCAAGAAACTTAGAATCAGGAAGATCAGAGGTATGTACTACGTTGAGCAAGCTATTGGAAAAGCTTGGATACCTTGCCCTAACGGGCCTTGGGATTTCTTGAATAACGCTCGTTCTGATATGGAGCGATTGGAGAGGATATTATGTTGAAAATGAACTACGTAGAATCGTTTTCAGCAGCACTAGCCGCTATTTCATGTTTTTGGATAGGTGAAATTTACGGTTGGCAAACCGGCTTTTGCGCTTTGTTATACTGGGTATCGTTACCGGCAAGGAGAGATTAAACTATGAGCGAAGGAATGACAGCAACCGAAATGCATGACCGTTCCCACAATACATACGTATCAAGACAAGAAGCAATTAATAAGCTAGCTAATCAATTATGCATTCAAGTGATAGATATCCTTGACAAGAACATGCGTTCGTGCTTAAATTGCGAGAAGTTTGATGAACAAGCTGAATTATGTAAAGCTTTTAATGCTAGACCACCTGTTAGGATAATGGTTAAGGCTTGTGGTGATTGGAGTTATGCAGAATGTCCCTTCTAGGAGGCTGGTTATGAAAGTTTGTTTTAAGTGCAAAAGGTTGTTGCCTCTTTCCGAATTCTATAAACATCCTCAAATGGGAGACGGCCATCTCAATAAGTGTAAAGATTGTACTAAGAAAGATGTTAGAGTTCACCGTATAAACAATGATAGTGTTAGAGAATACGACACTAGACGTTATCGAGAAGACCCTAAACGCAAAGAGAACAAGACTGAGAGAACCGCTGACTGGCGCAAACGTAATCCTGAAAAGCATGAAGCCCATAAAGCCGTTCAATATGCCGTCAAAACAGGTAAATTAATCAAACTACCTTGTGAAATTTGTGGAGCCATGCCTGTACTCGCTCACCACGAAGATTACAGCAAACCTCTTGAGGTTAAGTGGTATTGTGCATTGCATCATGCAAGGGATCACTCCGAATACTTGTTTCTAATTTAACCGATACCCTTTTAGCGGAGAAATGAAATGATTAAGTATACAGCTTTCTATGGAATATTTAAGTTTGAAATTCTTAAGAGCAATCCCAGTAACACTCAAAAGGAAATTAAAGGCTTTTATAAAGACTTCAACACCTGGACCGAAGCGCACGCTTTCCTGAAAACTGAAGCTCAGACCGCTTACAACCTCGCTAAAGCCAAATACGAAGCAGCTGCCGCTGAGCTTAACAAGGTTGTTGAAATGGTCGATCCTGAGTTGAAAGTCAATCCTCTGGATAGGTGTGATACTGATAACAGAGTTTGTGACCTTTGCGGAGGATGTTTAGAATGAACTGTACTAATTGTGGGCAATATCTTGCTGAGCAATGCATGGATTGTGAACTCGGTCCAATAATTCCTAAATGGGTAGTAAGCGACAGCTTGTATAAGATTTATAAGCATAAGCTTGCTAATGGCGAAGATGTGTCTGATAGGCCGAAGGAGGTGTTGTAATGCGTTTATCCGATAAAGTTGTTGAACTAAATGACATTATAACCGAATACAAAGCTGCTTTAGAACGCATAGCAGAATATAATTGCGTTTGTAACAGCCTTGGCATAAGCAGCGAAGGCTGTGATTGCCCTTGTTGTATTGCTAACAAAGCTCTTGGTATGGAGCACATATTGCAATTGTAAACTATCGTTGAAAGTAGATTTAAATGGAATAACGAAGAACTTCTTGAACTTGTCATTTCAGCACTTCCTTACCCTGAACAAATTAAAGCTATTTCTATAAGTGAACCTGACGCTATTCGATTTACTTGGAGAGGTGACAGATTCAGAGTCAGCGCAACGCAACATGTCGAACAAGTTGATCGTGGTTGTTTGTGCGGAAGTAATATTGCAATTGTAATGCGAGAACTACTCCACAAAACCGATTTGTTACGCAACCTGTGAGGTATTAAATGCCAGCTAGAGTAATCTCCAAATCAATTAAGCAGCCTAAGCCAGATAAGCCAACTAAAACTCAAAAGCCGAAAGCTAACCGCTCTGTGAAGCTATTTGAGGAACTTGAATTTATCTCGGTTGTCTTCGAGAAAACAGGTACGCCGCAACAGCAGCATTGTTGCTTCAATAACGGACGCCTGACAGCTTCTAACAACATCATCTCAGCAGGTATTAGAACTGATGTTGATTTGAACTCAAGGCCGCATATCATGCATCTGCTTGAGGCTATTCGCAACTGTCCTACCGAGTTTGCTATGACTCAGGTTGATGCTGGTAAACTCACGGTCAAAGCCGACAAGTTCTCAGCCACAATCCCCTGTCTGCCGGAAGAGTCACCGGGATTCGCACCGGATGCGCCCTGTGCTGCCGTTTCTGACGCGATAAAGGTTGGTCTTGATGTCGTAGCACCCTTCAGTAAAGAAGACGCCAAGAAAGTCATCCTCGGCTCTGGATTTCTGAAAGCTAACACGGTAATCAGCACGGACGGCGCTGTTATCCTTGAACACTGGCACGGCTTTAATCTTCCTTCATTAATAATTCCTAAAGCTTGCATTTCAGCCGTTCTTGACATTAAAAAACCTTTAGCCAAGTTAGGTTTTTCTAACACTTCAGTTACGTTCTTCTTTGATGATGATAGTTGGATCAAAGGTCAATTGTATAATGAAAACTGGCCTGACACCGATAAAATCTTGAACGTGAAATCAAACCCACAGCCGTTACCTGTAGGTTTTTATAAAGCTCTTGTTTCAATTGAGCCGTTTTCTAAATCAGGTAATGTTTACTTTGGTGAGAATTGCTTGCAGTCGCACAGGGATAAAGGTGAAGGTGCTGTATTCGATGTACCAGGAATACACTTTGGCCCTTGCTTCAACATCAAGCAATTAAAGCGCATAGAGCAGCACATGCAATTGGTTGATTTTTATTCCCACAATTATGCTATCTTTTACGGCGATAAGACTAGAGGCGTTTTAGGAGGCGTTTGTAAATAATGCGTCAAGCTAACGATCTGATATTTTTTGATGATTCAGAACTTATCCCTGTCAACAAGCGTAAAGACTACAGCAGCCTCATACAACCGCATAGACCTCAATTCGAATTTGATTACTTTGACGATGCTTCATTATTCGCTTCAAAAGGGAATCCGTTTCTATTTGACCTCGAAGTCTATCCCAACTACTTCTTAGCAGCATTTCAATGCTATATTACTAAAAAGATAATTTACTTTGAGCAATATGAAGGCGTCACGCTAGACGTTCCGAAACTCCTATGGGTTATGCATCAGCATTGCCTCATAGGATTTAACAATAAGAACTTCGACGAACCCATTCTATGGCTCGCTTTAACAGGAGTGTCTAACGAAACGCTCAAAAACGTAACCGATTTTATAATCAAAGGAAACTGGCGTCCACAAGATGTTGAAAAAGCTTATAATTTTCGCATGGGGAATATCAATAGCATCGACCTCATAGAACCGTCTCCTTTACGTAATTCACTTAAAGGTTACATGGCTCGTTTATTCTATAAGCGCCTTCAGGAACTGGTGTATCCTCCTGAAACAATACTTACACCCGCTAAGCGCGAGAATGTTAAATTTTACTGCTTTAACGACTTAGAGGGTACGGGTGCTTTGTTAACTGATCTATGTCCTCAATTGGAATTACGCGCTCAAATTTCACAAACATACGGTCTTGACGTAAGGAGTAAGAGCGACCCGCAAATAGCAGAGGCTGTTATTGTACATGAAGTTACTGACAAGTTAGGCTATCGGCCAAAGAAGCCGAAAATAGAACCTGGGACCGCTTATACATACAACATCCCTCATTACATTAAATATCAAACTCCGCTGCTCCAAAACATGCTAGAAATAGTTCGTAGTGCGGAATTTGTTATTGACAATAACGGCTCGCCTATTGAACCTGAAGGTTTTAAACAACTGAAAGAACTTCAAGTTGGCTTTTCGACCTACCGCATGGGGATCGGCGGCTTACATTCTACAGAAGAATGCATTCAGCACGTAGCTGCTGATGATGTTTGTCTTTCGGAATTCGATGTCGGGAGCTATTACCCTTGGCTGATTTTGACGCTAGGGTTGTACCCCACACACTTAACCCCTGCGTTCTTGGATGTGTATCGCACCATTGTAACGGAGCGTATGTACGCTAAAAAGCGCGTCGGTGAATTGAAAGATGAAATCGCTGAATTGAAACTTACAGAAGGAAATGAAGATAAGATTAAAGAACTCCAAGCTATAATGAAGCATTATGAAACAGAAATGAACTCTAAAAAATTGACATGTAACGGCTCTTTCGGTAAATTCGGGTCGAAATATTCAATGTTGTATTCACCTGATCTTATGATTCAGGTAACAGTGTCAGGGCAAATAGCTCTACTGATGCTTATTGAAACTTTAGAATTGGATGGAATCAGTGTTGTCAGTGGTAATACTGACGGTATAGTGTTGAAATATGACAAATCACGATACGATGACGTACTTGCCCACATTAAGCATTGGGAAAACGTTACCGGGTTAACTATGGAAGAATCACGCATTAAAGCGATGTATTCAATGAACGTTAACAACTATATCGAGATTAAGGACTTGAAGGGTAAGATTCCTGCTAAGTTTGAAGATAACTACAAAGCGAAAGGATGTTTCAGCAAACCAGGGCTTTCTAAGAACCCCACTAACATCATTTGTGTTGAAGCAGCTACAGCTTTAATTGTGGGTAATATTCCTATTGAGAAAACAATACGTGAATGCAGAGATATAAACAAGTTTCTTACTGTTAGGACAGTAAAAGGAGGCGCGGAAAAAGATAACGTTTATCTAGGAAAGATTGTTCGATGGTATATGGCTAAGAATGAAATTGGCCACATTGCATACATCATGAACAGCAAAAAAGTTGCAAAGTCAGATGGAGCAAAACCTTTAATGGATATTCCTAGCGAATTCCCTGGCGATATAGATTATGATCGTTATATCGAAGAAACCCAAGAAGTGTTGAGGGATATTGCGTACTATAAAACTGAGAAACAGATTAAATTTTTCTAAGTAAATATGATTTGACATTCTACATGTTTTAAGGTTATTCTGTAGCCAGAAAATTAAATCTCGTATCAAAGGAATGCCGTCTTGACCTTTATAAAATGCAGAAAGCCTTACTGTAACAACGAAGCAGAAGTTGGGATTAAAGTATGCGCGTCATGCAAACAACGTCAAAAAGAAATTTCAAAGAAGTGTTATGATAACAAAATCGCTAACGGTCAGTGTATAGCCTGTAAAGACAAAGCAGTCATAGCAGGTAGATGTCAAAAATGTTACGATAAGTTACAAGGCTATGCTGAAAAATACAAAAATGCTGAAACTCAAATATCCGTTTTGGAAGATTTAAAAAACATTTTAGATTATGATCGCAACACAGGTATCTTTAAATGGAAGATAAAAATACCTGGATATAAAATAGGCGACGAGGCCGGTACGCTTAATGGTAAATATTTAAACATTTGTTTGAAAGGTAAGCGATACGCCGCACACAGGCT
>Ga0209518_1000916_pt1 | contig 35418 bp, 37 predicted proteins | sample RifGroB1_FD_183993 | JGI IMG/M metagenome (GOLD analysis project Ga0209518, IMG submission 183993) | Groundwater microbial communities from Rifle, Colorado, USA - Groundwater B1 (SPAdes) (version 2) | ecosystem: Environmental > Aquatic > Deep subsurface > Groundwater | place: Rifle, Colorado...
AAAAAGACTTAAGCAGTTCTGGAAAATTGGTATTCATTGGATAACAAAGTTAATCCGCTTGCTCGATAGTCCCTTTAATTCTCAAACTATTAAGGAATTAGCCTCATGTTAGCAAAAAGTGTTCCGCCCACTATTGTCCTTAGATATAATATCATGATTTAATTTAAAGTACATTAATTAACTCTGCTATTTCTTCTATTTTTAAGATTTTATCGATTCCGCCGATTTCAGCGGCAACTCTCGGCATTCCGAAAACAACACAATCTTCCGGAGATTGTGCGATGGTCAGATTTCCCTTATTATGAAGTTTTTTGATGGAATGGGCGCCATCTTTTCCCATTCCCGTCATAATAATTCCTGTAACAGGAATATCCAGATGATATGCAGACTCAAAAAGAACTTCAACCGAAGGCTTGTGCCCGTTTACAGGGTGAGTTTCTAAAAGTTCTACCTGATAATGAAACTGTTTTCTCACAAATGAAAGGTGTTTATCTCCCGGAGCAATATAAACCCATCCCGCCTTGATTATTTCTCCCTGTTCTGCTTCTTTGACCGAGAGAGAGGATATTTTATCCAGGCTTTTTGAAAATTCTTTGGTAAATCCGGGCGGCATATGCTGAACAATAAGAATAGGGTATTTTTTATTTTTCACTTCGGAAAAAAGCTGTCTGAGAGCGGCCGGTCCTCCAGTTGAAATACCGATTAAAATCATTTCAATATGGCTGATTTTCTTTTCTTTCGTCAGATGAGTAATATCTGGAGTCATATAACTTTCTACTGTCTGCTGTTTCACCTCTTGAACAGCATTTTTTTTATCTTCTTCCAGTTTTTCCTGAATAATTTTTTCAATTTCTTTTTGATAATACTGGCTATTTAAAGGAGTTCTATTTTTCTGCCCGCCGTATTTTTTAATCGAAGCCAGTATTTCTTCTTCTTTTTTATCAATATCCATAGAAATTGAACCGGATGGTTTAATGATAAAATCCTTTGCTCCCAGTTCGATCGCTTCCATGGTTACCTGAGGTCTCTTAGCGCCTAAAGAACTCAATACAATCACAGGAATATCGATTTTAAGGTCTCTTTTCATTTTTAAAAATTCAAGTCCGTTCATTTCCGGCATTTCAATATCAAGAAGAATAACATCAATTTCGTTTTTTTTAATTTTTTTAAGGGCAAAAAGTCCGTTCATTGCTGTATCTACTATTTCAATTTCAGGATCTTTTGTTAAAATATTTGAAATAAGCTTCCTCATTAAAGCTGAATCATCAACGATAAGGACTTTTATTTTTTGATTCATTTCTATTCCTTAATTAATCTTCTTTTTTACTGTAAATAAAAGTACCTTCTACCTTTAAAGGTTTAAAAAAAGTCTGCATTCCGAATAAACTTTCAGAATGCCCTAAAAAAAGATGACCCGGATTTTTAAGACATTTATAAAAATGATTGACAATTCTTTCCTGTTCCTGTTTATCAAAATAAATAATCACATTTCTGCAGAAAATAATATCAAAATCTCTTTCCCCGTTATCATGTTTTAAATTATGATAATCAAAACGGATATTGTTTTTTACTTCATCTTTGATCCGATAACCTTCTTTCTCCTCAATAAAAAATTTTTTTAGATATTCTTCAGGAACCCCTTCAATTCTTTCTTTCGGGTAATATCCCGCTTTTGCTTTCATGAGAGATTTTAAACTGATATCAGAAGATAAAATAGAAATTTTCCAGCTGACCGGGTCAATTAAATTGAGAATTTCACACGCGATTGAATAAGGTTCTTCACCAGTAGAACAGCCTGCGCTCCATATTTTTAAAGTTTTTTTTCCGGTCTGTCTGTTTCTTTCAATGACTTCAGGAAGTATATTTTTTCTAAATGCATAAAACTGTTTCTCATTTCTAAAAAATTTTGTCAGATTAGTTGTAACACTGTCTAAAAGAGTTTCCAGTTCTTTTTTATCGCTTATTACATTATGATAATATTCTTCCGCTGTTTGAATTTCTTTTTGTCTCATTCTTTCTTTGAGGCGGCTTTCTAAAATGGAACGATTCATAGAATCAAAAAAAATTCCGCTCTCTTTGTGTATTAGATCTTTAAATCTAATAAAATCATTTTCAGACAGTTCAGCCATGAATCTTCCTTTATATTTTAAGATAATTATTTCATAATTTTATAAATATAATAAATTATTTTATCAATAATTTGTATTTTCAATAATTATCTTTAAAAGAAATTTAGTTTAATATTCTATAATAAACCAATTTTTTTACAAAATCAAATTTATTAATAATTTTTAAAGAATCCTGAAATTGTTTCTCGGTTGCCTGATGAGTTTTAAATACAACAGGCACCTCTTCTGTATCACTGTCTTTTTGAAAAACAGCTGCAATACTAATTCCATGATCCCCTAAAACAGTTCCGATTTTTGCCAGAATTCCAGGTTTTTCTCCTGTCATAATTCTCATATAAAATTCTGATTGGAGTTCATCGCTTTGTTTAAGTTTTTTATCTTTTGAGATCGAAAAAAAATGGTTGTTATACTCTTTTTTAGAAATAATTTTATTCCCGATATCCACAATATCAGAAACCACAGCGCTGGCAGTAGGATAAGCACCTGCACCTCTTCCGTAATACATGCTTTGACCCAGAAAATCAGCATCCACTAAAATAGAATTAAATTCGTTTTTTACGCTGGAAAGAGGATTTTTTTCCGATACCATCATAGGCTGAACTCTGACTTCTACTTTACCGGACTCATCAATACTGCTGGACGCAATTAATTTCACAATATAATTAAATTCTTTAGCATATTGAATATCAGTTAATTCAATATTTTCTATCCCTTCGGTAAAAACATCTTCTTTTTTAATATTCTGATTAAACGCAATAGAGGCAAGTACTGCCAATTTACTGGCAGCGTCCCCTCCATTTAAATCCAATGTCGGATCTGCTTCTGCAAAACCAAGCTCCTGAGCTTTTTTTAAAGCAATCTGAAAATCAAGCTTTTCATCTGACATTTTTGTGAGAATATAATTTGTGGTGCCGTTTATAATTCCTTTAATACTTTGAATTTTATTTCCAATCAGCAGTGTTCTTATTGTTTGTATAATAGGAATCCCGCCGGCTACACTTGCTTCAAACCCGATATATTTATTTTGTTCCTGAGCTTTTTCAAACATTTCGTAAAGTCTTTCAGATAGTAGAGCTTTATTTGCGGTAATAAAATGTTTTCCAGATTTCATACATTCATTAAATAAGATATAGGGAAACTGGGTTCCGCCTACCAATTCTATCACTATTTCAATTTCAGGGTCTTTTAAAGCTGTCTGATAATCGTCAGATATTTCTACGCCTTTAATGTTTTTTATTTTTGTTAAATCTTTATCTATAATATATTTTATCTGAAAATCAATCCCTGTTCTTTCTGTAATCAGATTTTTATTTTGATTCAGAAGATCATAAACTCCTCCTCCAATTGTTCCGAATCCAATAAGAGCACATTTTACCTTTTGCATTGTTCAACCCTTTTTCTATTTTATTAATATAAAATTTATATAAAAAATATTCTTATTATTCAGTATTATGGAAACTTTTTGTGAATAACTTATATAAATATTTTATTATCTAGTCTTATTACTGTTGAAAACTCTGTTATAACTGAGAGAGAATTTTAAACAGTTCTTCATAATCATTTCTAATTGATTTATCTTTGGTCATTTTTTCCTTAATTTTGTTATAAGATGCAATGACAGTGGAATGATCCCTTCCGCTAAACTGTTCTCCAATATCGGCAAAAGGAAGGTTTAAAATTTCTTTTGACAGATACATTGCCATTTGTCTTGGAAATGAAATATCTTTGTTTCGTTTATTGGATTTTAAATCACTGAAGCTGATCTGATAATACTCTGAAACTTTTTCCTGAATAATTTTACAGGATAAGTGATTTTTTTTAATTCTTTTAAAAGTTAAAACATCTGAAAGATAATCTTCCAGCATTTCCAGCATAATAGTCTTATTTTCAAAAAGAGTGTAAAGCTTTATTTTTGCGACAGCTGATTCAATATCTCTTACATTAGAGGTAATATGTTCGGATAAAAAATCAATAATTTCCTGATTGATAAATTGATACACCTGATTTTCTTTCAGTTTTTTTTCAATAATCAGTTTTCTGGTTTCTAAGTCCGGCGGTTTTATATCTAAAACCAGACCCCAGTTTAACCGGGTAATGAGTCTTTCCTCAATATTTTTTAATTCTTTCGGCGGTTTATCACAAGTGAAAACAAGATTTTTATGATGATCTCTCAGGTAGTTGAAATTATTAAAAAATTCTTCCTGAGTTCCTTTTTTTCCCTCCAAAAATTGAATGTCATCAATCAAAAGAAAATCCACATCCCTGTATTTTGCCCTGAAACTGTCGTATCTTTTTGCGTTGGCTGATTTAATATAATCGTTTAAATAATTTTCTGCTGTCACATAAATTACTTTCAAATCCGGTCTGTGTTTTAAAATATAGTTTCCAATCGCCTGCATCAGGTGGGTTTTTCCAAGCCCGACACCGCCATAAATAAAAAAAGGATTATAACTGTATTCCTGCCCCGGATTTTGAACGAGAGAAAGAGCAGCCAGATAAGGAAGTTTATTGTTTTTATCGGACCCTACCACAAACCGCTCAAAAGTCAGTCTTGGGTCAATATTGGTTTGGTAATTTTTATTAGATTGAAATTTAACTACTTGGTTGAAATTATCTTCTTTTGGCTTTTCTTTTTCTTGTTCTGAATGAAAGATATTCGCTTGTTCTGAAATGATTAAATTCAACTGGACTTTATCCAGATTGATAAAACGGGAGAAAGTTTCTTCTATCAGGGTTTTAAACTTTGCCAGAATAGTATCTTTGATAAACTGGTTTGAAACAGAAAGCGAGAGTTGTCTTGTTTTTTTTTCAAAAGAAAGAAAGTTAATGTCAATAATCCAGTTTAAATAATCATCGTTATGATTCTTTTCAAAAAATTCAAGAGTTTTTTTCCAGGAAGTTGTTGTTAAATTCATTTTTTTTCCACTTTTTATTTTTATTTTTCCACAGTTATATCACAGAAAAAAATCAAATTAATCTTTGTTTCTTTTGTGAACAAGAGGTTAAATTTTTTATCAACAGATAAAATACCCTTATAAACACTCGAAAAAATAAAGTTTTCCACATTTTTTTTAAATTGTTTTTATCTCAGGTTAAAATTTATAAAAAAAAAGTTTAAAATTATATTCTGTCTGTAATATTTAGTATTTTATATTTTATAGGTTAAATTTAAAAATATAAAAAATGACCTTTAGTCATAAAATGAATAAGAGTCATAAAGAGGGTGTATGAAAAAGAAAAAAAGAGACTTTTTAGGGGTTTATGATTTTTCTCATGAAGAGATTTATAAAATATTTGAAACAACTGAAAAATTAAAAAAACAGGTGAAAAGAAACCGTTTTAAAAAATACCTGAAAAATAAAACTTTAGGGATGATTTTTGAAAAAACATCCACCCGGACCCGTGTTTCTTTTGAAGTGGGAATGAGTCAATTAGGGGGAAACGCTCTTTTTTTAAGTAAAAATGATATTCAGCTGAATAAAGGCGAAACAATTTATGATACTGCGAAAGTTCTCTCCCGCTTTGTTGATGCGATTATGATCCGGACTTTTGCCCATGAAAATGTGGTTAATCTGGCTCAGGCAGCGGATGTGCCTGTGATAAACGGATTATCCGATCTTCTTCATCCCTGTCAGGCAATGGCGGATTTTTTCACTGTTTTTGAAAATAAGCCGGAGCTGAAGCGAAACCCTGATTCTATGAAGCTGACATTTATTGGGGATGGGAATAATGTGGCCAATTCTCTTTTTCTTTTATCCGCTATTATTGGAAATACTTTTTGTATTGCCAATCCGAAAGGCTATGGAATTCCAAAGCAGATTCAGGAAATGGGAGAAGACTTGGCAAAAAAAAGCGGGGCAAAGTTTATTTTTGAGGAAAATCCGATAAAAGCCGCAAAAGATGCCGATGTTTTATATACAGATGTCTGGGTCAGTATGGGGCAGGAAAAAGAGAAAGAAGAAAAGGTGGCGATTTTTAAAGATTATCAGATTAATCAAGATACTTTGAAAGAGGCAAAAACCGATTCCATTGTTTTACACTGCCTTCCCGCCAATAGGGGTATGGAAATCACAGATGAAGTGATGGATGGTCCTCATTCCCGGGTTTTTGACGAAGCTGAAAACCGGATGCATGTTCAAAAAGCGATATTATTAAAACTTTTAAAAAAATAGGATCAGACATGGATGTTGTAATTTTAGCCGCAGGGCTGGGAAGCCGTTTAAAAGGTTTAACAGAAGATAAACCTAAAGCTATGGTGAGTGTTTTAAATAAAACCCTGATTGACTATGCTTTAGAATTTATTGATCTTTCTGTCATCAACCGTGTTTTTATTATTGGCGGTTATAAGAAAGATATTTTAGAAAACCATCTTAAAACAAAAAATAATAAAAAAATATTTTTTATTGAAAATAAAGATTATTCTCTGGGAAGCACGCTCACGATTGAAAAAGCGGTTTCAAAACTGGAAGACAGCTTTCTTTTGATGAATGTGGATCATATATATCCCCGGAAAATGTTTGATAAAATCATGAGATCAGTCAATGATCTTTCATTGACCGCTATGACTGATTCAGACAGAACTCTCGTAGATGACGATATGAAAGTAGAATTAAACCCGGATTTAACCATTAAAAAAATCAGTAAAACTCTGACTGTTTTTCAAAAAGGGTATATTGGAATGACTTTTATCGGGAAAAAAAATCTGGAAATCTATAAAAACGCCTTAAAAACTGTCATTCAAAATACAGAAGGCAAGGCGAATGTGGAAGCTGTTTTGGATTTTCTTTCAAAGGATCATCCGATTGATGTATTGGATTTAAGCGGGTTTGGATGGCATGAAGTAGATAATCAGGAAGACTTGGAAAAGGCGGAAACACAACTTAAATGAAAAAAAAAATTCTTAAATTTTTAAATATTGTTTTCTTGATACTTGGTTTTGCCATTCTTTTTTTTATCGGGCAAAAAATCGGATGGGAAGTGATTCTTGAAAAAAGCATGTCGATTCATATCGGCGGTTTTATTATTATTCTGATCTTGCCTTTAGTCTGGATTTTTCTTCATTCTTTCGGATGGTTTCTTCTTCTGGACGACCGTAAAAAATTCAGGTTTAGAAATTTTTTTGGAGCCCAGATATCTTCTACGGCAGTTTCAGAAATTCTTCCGATGGGTCAGGCAAGCGGGGAGCCTTACCGCATCCTTTATGTCAGAAGAAAGTATTCAGGTGAACACAGCCCTAATATTATTGCTTCGATCATTCTTTACAATACCATACATTCTTTTGCAACCGGACTTTTAATCACTTCCGGTTTTTTCTTAATACTGACTCTTTTAAATGTTGGTTTTTATAAAAAAATTATTGCGATCGGAATGATTGTTTTAGGTTTTGCAGTGCTTTTTTATTTTATTCAGAAACAAAAGAAAGGACTTCTGGCGGCTGTTTTTTCCATAATGGGAAAATTTAAGATTTTTAAAAAATTCGTGGAAAGAAAAAAAGATAAAGCGGATCAGGTAGATACAAGGCTGAAAAAGTTTTATCAAAGTCACAGAAGCACTTTTTACCTTGCCCTGATTATTATTTTTATTGCCAAGATTATGGGAGCGGTTGAATTTTATATTATCATGTATTTTATCAACGAGCCGATCAGTTTTTTAACAGCAGTGATTGTTTTTGCCGGAAATTCAGTGGTTCAGCTTCTTTTCTTTTTTTTCCCGGCTCAGATTGGGGCATCGGAAGGAAGTATTGTTTATTTATTTTCCGTTTTAGGAAAATCGACTGTATCAGGAATTACTCTCGCTCTTTTCAGGCGGATTCGCGTACTTGCCTGGACCCTGGTTGGTTTTATCATAGCTTATTTGTATGGACCTAAAATGAAACTTTTAGATAAAAAGAAAGATGAATAATCAAGACTCTTTTTATATGAATCTTGCCCTTCAGCTTGCCTGGCTGAAAAAAGGAACCACTTCGCCAAATCCGACGGTCGGTGCTGTCGTAGTGAAAAATAATCAAATCCTTTCAACAGGAATTACTCAGCCCCCGGGCGGTTTTCATGCGGAAAGAGAGGCTTTAAATAAACTTTCTTTGAGTGAATCTGAAGGAGCCGCTCTTTTCGTGACTTTAGAGCCTTGTTCGCATTTTGGAAAAACGCCTCCCTGTACAGAGATTATTATTGAAAAAAAAATTAAGAGAGTGGTTATTGCTGCTTTAGATCCTAATCCTTTAGTCAGCGGAAAAGGATTGGTAATTTTAAAAAAAGCGGGCATTGAAGTTGAAGTGGGCTTATTGGGAAAAAAAGCAAAAGAAATTAACGAAGATTTTTTTCATTGGATTCAGAAACAAATCCCTCTTGTTACCTTAAAATATGCTTCAACCTTAGATGGAAAGATGGCTTTGGAAAACGGGAACTCAAAGTGGATCACAAATGAAAGATCCAGAAAAATCACCCATATTTTAAGATACCGAAGCGATGCGATTATGGTTGGTTTTAATACGGTCAGGATGGATAATCCTCTACTCAACGCAAGGCTGTATCAAAGAGAAAAAAATCTTTTAAGAGTCATTATTGACCCGGAAGGCAAAACCCCGGTAGATAGTCAAATTGCATCGGATAATCTATCGGCTCTTTTTGTCGTAAAAAAACAGCTGGTTTCCCAGAGTTTTGTTCAGGTTATTTCAAACAGACCTGAAAAAGAAATTTATTACGATTGTGAAGAAGGATTTGAAATTAATTTATCAAATCTTTTGAAGTATCTCGGGAAAGAAAAAAAAATCACTTCGCTTTTCGTGGAAGGCGGATCGGGAGTTTTAGGAAGTTTTTTAAAACAGGGAATCGGGGACCGGGTTTTTGTTTTTCTGGCAAACAAGTTTGTGGGGCAGGGGCTTTCTCCCTTTTCAGGTTTTCGCGTGAATGAAGTGAAAGACGGAATCGAAATTGACGATATTAAAATAAAAAAACTGAAAAACAATATTTTAATATACGGGAATTTGAATTGGAAAACCTGAGTAAAGGAAACAAGTATTTTGTTAAAGCGAAACAGCTTTTAAAATCCGGGAAATGGATTCAGGCGAAAAAATATTTTCAAACAGCGTCTTCTTTTCATTTTTCACCTTCTTTAAGTCATGTTTATATAGGACATATTCAGCTTCTGAATTATGAAGTTTCAGATGCTTTTAAAACTTTTCAGATGATTTTATCCAATAATTCCAATGAAGGGGAAGTTTATTATTATATCGGGAAAATCTATAAAATTTTTGACAACCGGCAGGAAAGCATCAGTTATTTTAAAAAAACTCTTTTTCTATCAAAAAATGAAAATTTAAGGCTTTTAGCTTATGAAGAGATTGAAGAGTATCTTGAGGAAAATGAAAAATATTTTTTTAAAAAGCAGGCTTACAACGCGTATTTAATACGAACCGATATTTCAGAAGATGAAGAATTTTTAAGAGAAGGGATTATCGCCAGAATTGAAAATGACTTTGAAAAGGCGGTTGAAATTTTTAATAAAACGATTTTTTCTTATCCCGAATATTATGCGCCTTATTATGAACTGGCAAAAACTTATCTTAAAAATCAGCAGTATCATCAAGCTTATCAGATCTTAAAAAAGATTACCCAGATTTTTAAACATGAAAAATTTGTTTATTACGAACTGGCAAAAACCTGTTTTTTTGTCCGCCGCCATAAAGAGTCGATTAAATATGCGAAAAAGCTGATCCGGCTGATACCTAAAAACTCAAAAATCTATTTTAATCTGGGAGTGAATTTAACACTCATTGGAAAGTACACTGAAGCGGTGAAGTATTATAAAAAATCAATAGAGCTCAACCCGAAGTTTTTTGATGCCTATTATAATACAGGATTTATTTATCAGAAAAACGGATTTTTGGAAGAAGCTTTAGACTATTATAAACAAGCCCTTCTTCTGGAGCCGGAATCCCCTGAATTAAATTATAATCTGGGAATGATTTATTTTGAGGCTGAAAATTATTTTCAGTCTCTTTACCATTTTATGAAGTCTTATCAAATTGATGAAAACATGAAAGAAGCGTTAAATAATTTTGAAGTCATTCGAAATTATAAAACCATAGAAAATTCAACAATCCGGGTTTTTGAGTTTACTTTACCGACTAAAATATCTTTGGCGATGACTCTTATGATGTTGATCATTACTTTTATTTATTTTCTCAGGGTATAAAAATGGAAATGATTCAAAAATTGAAAAAATTGAGAGAACGGGACGAACTTGAGTTTAAATATCAGCTGAGAAGTCTTTTAAAAAAGAGCCAGCTGGAAGGTCTGGATGCTTTTTTGGAACTGGTAGAAAATTTTAAAAGAGAAATTGTTTTTGATAGTTTCTTTTTTATTGATATTATTAATGAGTCGGTTTATTTATTTTATTTAGAATCAGACGAAAATTTTGAAAAAATTGTCAGTCTGATTTCGATTCTGGCGCCAGTGGGAGACAGGACAACATTGGATATTCTTTATAAAGTGGTCAAAAAACTTCCCCGCCATAATCCCCATTATCCGACACTGGTTAATTATTACGGAGAAATAGAGCATAAGGTGTCTTTTTTGGAACAGAAAATTAAAAACTTAAAATTGTCCCCGATGAAATCAATGATAGTGAAGTGGTATGAGTAAATTTAGTATAGAAGAAGGAAAAAAAGGTTTTTTAACTCTTAAATATATGGATCGATATATCCATAGTAAGATAGATCCTGTAAAAGAAGCGGAAAGGCTAATACCTGAAAATATTAACAGTAATCTTTTCATGATTCTGGGACTGGGGCTTGGCTATCATCTGGAGGTGCTTTTAAAAAAGCTGGAAGGTAAAAAGTGTACTCTTTTTGTTTTTGAAGAGAATCAGGATCTGATTCAGCTTTATAGCCGTTATGGAATTGTGCACGACAGCCGGGTTATTGTTTTTCACTCGAAAGATTTTGATCAGTTTATCCATTATTTTGAAAAAAATATTCAAGCAGAATCGATTGAACATCCTGTTTTTATTGAGCTTAAAAGTGAAACCGTGATTTTTAAAAACGAGTATGAAAAACTCAGAAAAAGAATTGAGGAATTTTTCCGGTATCATTTTCAGTCTCTCTTTACAGAAGCGGAATTTAATATTCTCTGGTATAAAAATTTAATTATCAATTCAGAACGGATTTTTAATCCTGCTTTTAATTTGTTTTTAGAAGGAGACGCTCTTTTAATTTCGGCTGGGCCTACTCTGGCAAGAAATATTCCCCTTTTAAAAAGCCTTTATAAAAAAGTCCCTTTTTTCTGTGTGGATACTGCCTTAAAACCTCTGGTAGAATCAGGGATGATACCTGAGATTATTATTGCAAGCGATGCGCAGATACATAATTATAAAGATTTTTATCATCTTCCGGATCAGGTTTTCAAGCAGTCTATCCTTGCCTGTGATGTCACGGTTTATTATAAAATTCCTGAACTTTTTTCAAAAGTCTATTTTTACCGGACTGAAAACACAGCCGATCTTTTTTTTGAAGAATTAAACCATTCGTTTGGGCTTTCTCTCCCCGTTTTTCCATCCGGGGGGTCTGTGGCTGCGTCCGCTTTCTCACTTGCTTACTATCTGGGAGTGGAAAACATGATGATGGTGGGTCAGGATTTAGGTTATTCTCAAATTACGCACAGCCGGGGGACTGTCCATTTTGACCGAGCCTTGATCCAGTCCAATAAAAAAGAAACACTTTTGAATTTTTTTCAAAAAATTGTTTTTAAAAGGGGGAAACAGGATTTGTTTCTTAAAAACCTGATGAGATGGATGGAAGATTTTATTTATCTTGTCCGTCAGACCGTTTATCAGATTGATCCTTTTGTGCCTTTGAAAAATTCAAATTTCGGACTCCCCTTAGATCCTTACGGTAGAATCTGCCTGTTTCAGAAACTTTCAAACAGAAAATCAGAAGTATCTTTAATACTGGGTCTTTTTCTAGAAAAATTAGTCAAATTAAGAAAAGCGGATACACTTGAAGTTTTTATGAAAATCAGAAAAGATAATCTATTTCAGGAAGCCATTGACAAGCTTTTTTTAAAACAGGATCTTTATTTAAACCGGAAACAGGGGAATGAACAGCTTTATCTGGGTGCCTGCTACCGGATTATTGATCGGATTATCAGAGCAGTAGAATATTTAATGAAGAGAAAAAAAAATGAACTATAAAATTCTTTACGAAGACAATGATTTAATTCTTTTAGACAAACCTCAGGGTCTTGCCACCACGCCGGGAAATGAACCCGATTTATGCACCTTGTTTTTTAATGATTACCCTCTATACCTTAAAGTAAAAGGGTTCAAAGAAGGGGAGGGGGGGCTTTTAAACCGTCTGGATAATGAAACAGGAGGGATTGTCTTTTTTGCGAAAACCGATGATGGTTTTGATTACTACCAGAGGGAAATGAAAGACGAAACTATCCGCAAGTTTTATCTGGCAGTGGTAGAAGGGAAACCTGACAAAGAGAGCGGAATGATTGACACTCAGATTGCCCATCACCCAAAAAACATAACTAAAATGGTGCCGGTTTTTGATTATACCCGTCATTACCGGGGTAAGCCTCAAAATGCCATGACTTTCTGGTCTTTTCTAAAAGAAAAGGATGGAAAATCATTACTTGAAATTGTGATTACCAAAGGAGTGCGCCATCAGATCAGGGTTCATCTTGCCGGTATGGGTCACCCCATCATAGGTGATAAAATTTATAATGAAAAAACCGCGGAAACACCTTATCAATATCTATACGCCAATAAAGCTGTTTTTTTAAACCGCCAGGAACAGCGTGTCACAGTAGAAACCAAACCGGAAGGGTGGGAGTGGATTCTTTGATATTTGTTTAAATTGTTAATAATCATATTTCTATTAATTAAAGTTGTTTTGTTGTAATCTGAATTTTTTTATTCTTTTACAAAAGATTTTTTATAAATTTAAACCATATTTTTGATAAACCAGATAGGAGGTTTTTATGAATCGAAATTCTATTGTTTCTTTATTTCTGCTGACATTTTTATTTCTTTTTACGGGAATTTTGTCTGCTGCTGCTTTTGAACCTTTTCCTTTGTTTGAAAACAAAGAAGTTTTAGTTTTTATTGAGAACAATGGGTTCACGGATAAAGGTTTTGGAGAAGATATTTCTGATAAAGGTGCAGAAATTATTCTTGATATGATATTACAAGAAGGCGACCTGAAAGAAACAAAAAAAGAAGATTTAATTAAAGTGGTTCGAGAAGCTTTTTTAAAACAAAATTACTGTGCTATTGTTATTAAAGAAAAAAACAAAGGTCTTATAGGATATCTTCATCCTTTTAAAGACAATGGGTTTAGTGTAACTGCCACTGTTATTGAAAACAAAGTTGCCCACAGAGCTATTTATGGATTTACAATGAATAAAGAGGGAATTATTACCCATATTTTTAAATAACAGAGTCAGAGGAGAAAAATAAAAATGAAAAAAAAATTACTACTATTATTATTAACAGGATTATTGTTTACAAGTTGTTTTAAAATAGCTAAAGTGGATCAGTATAGAGTTGGAAAACTGGAAGGCAAAAAAGTAGGTTTTGTTGAATTTTACGGATTGGGTGACAGTAACCAGATTGATGGAATTACAATCGGAAGCGAAGGGTTGAATCCAAACAAAGTACCTATTCATGGGTTAAGGTATGAAATTGAAACTGGAATAAGACCCTTTACAATAAAAAAAGGAAGCTTTTATAAATATATTAATGTAGATGTCAAAGAAAATGAATTAACTTTAATAAAAATTGAAAGCGTTCTCTTGAATTCTCAAAGCAGTTCTTATGTTTCAGGGAATATTAAGCATACTACAACTTCTTTTACTATTCAAATTATTCCTCATCCTGTAGTTCTTCCATATGGAAAAGAATCTGTTCAAAAACTTCTTGGATTTCTTGAAAATAAGGACTGGGTTATCCGATGGCATGCAGTTCAATTGTTAATTGATTATAAAGATCAGCCGGAAGTTTTGGAAGCGATAAAAAAAATATCTACTACTGATCCTTCAGAAGAAGTCAAAAATATTGCAACAAACAATATTTAAGATTAAATGTTTCTGAAAAGGAAAAGAATAAAATAAAAAACTCTGACCCGGATACGGGTCAGAACAATAGTTTTGGGTAATACGGAAAAAACACCTGGCTGACAGCAGAAAACACAAAAAAGATTCTGAAAGAAAACAACCTGAACACAGTACTGATTATTTCCCAATTTTATCATATTAGCAGAACCCGTCTTGCAATGAAAATGCCTGGGGTTGAAATTATCTTTTCCGCTCATGCGGATTTTTTTGAAATCAGAGATTTTTATTCCCTTATCAGAGAATTTTTTGCTTATTATTCTTATCTTTTTTAAAAATAAAAATTGTTCTTGTTTAAAAAATAAGTTATTTTCTTATAAAAACTTTTGAGAGTAAAAATAATGAAAAAAATATTACTTATTTTAAGCTTCTTTTTTCTGGGAATATCATTTTCTTATGCTCAGGAAGAAATTCAGTTTCTGGCTGTCTTACAGAAAAACTATCCAAAAGAGTGGAAAAATCCGAGTGAATATGTACTGGAAGACGGATATCTCTATCAGGGAGTCAACTACAGCATTACCGGTGGCACCCATGTTTATGCAGATGCTTCTCTGGATCTCGAAAAATATGCGGGAAAAACAGTTTTACTGAAAGGCTCTTTTCAAAAAGACCTGAACCGGATATTGATAAAAGGAGAAAAAGTACCTGAAAATTATGGAGACGAAGAAAGCAAAATGCAGATTCGAAGCGACTGGGTCGGTGAAGAAACCGGATTTAACATCGGGCACAGTACAAAGGAAAAACTGAAACAAGTCAGCTATTTTCAGATTACTTCTATTGAAGAGTATCAGGGAAAAATCAGCTTTACTCAAAAGGGAAAAACGGTGTTATTTATTTTTGAAAACCAGCTGATAGATATTTCAAAAGCGGAAGTTATTGTTCATTATGAAACAAATGGTTATGGAAAACCTTCTCCGTACTATGAAACAGTTAAAATTAAAAATCTGAAAAAAGGAAAAATCTTTCAGAAAACAATCCCTTTAATTGTAAAAATTAAAGCAGTCAAAAAAGATAAAATCACCTGTTCTATGAGAGACATTGTCTTAAAGTACCAGTCTGGTTCTGTTCAGATTCTGGTTCAGAAGTTTGTTTCTGGAGAATAGTTTTTAAACCAGACATTCATGTTTTCAATCGAGCCGTTTATTTCTGTATTGTTGATCAGTTTTCCTGAGAAAAGATAGCTGGCTGATGCAAAAACCTGATTCATTCCATAAGAGGCAGATCGGGCGATGGTATAGAAAGTCTGGATTCCTTTCGGAGCCATTCTTTTCTCCAGATGAGAAAGGAGCAGGGACGCAAGTCCCTTCTTTCTGTATTCCGGCAAAACAGCAAAATCGGTCATCTCAGCGTTCAGATTCTTAAAATCGGTTTCAGCCGAAGCTGCGGCAATCAGCTTTCCACGATCGTAAATACCAGAATAAAAAACATTGTTTCTCATTGTTTGATAGAGATAGAAGGCGGAATGGACCGGAAATGGGTAGGTTTTAAAAACTTTCCGATAGAGTTTTTTTAAAGAAAAAACATCTTTTCCAGTAAGATTTTTAATTGGGAAAACAGTATGATGGGTTGTTTCAAAAATATTCTTTTTGTCTGGTATAACTTCATTTTTTTGATCCTTGCTTCTTTTTAAGTCAAAAAACTTCGACATAAAAAAAACATTTTCTTTTCTCTGGAAAAAACCCTCTATCCAGGCTTCCCGGATAAACCCTTTTTTTTCAAAAAGAGAAGAAATACTTTCCGGTATTTTTCCTATTATTTTTCCATAGGAATATTTTTCTTGGAGTTTTTCAATCGAATCAAAAATAATTTCTCCGTCATCAGGAGCCATTTTCAGAATATAGATCCGGTCATTGTGTTTCCCATGTTGGAGCAACGATTTTCCTATCCGAACCAGGTTGTCTTTTTTCATTTGCTCTTTCCTTTTCTTCTCCTGATTCTTTCGTTATCAGACGGGGTCAGGGAAATTGCGTTATCATGGTCGGAAAGGAGTTTTTCAATGCCGATGACCGAATTTTCTTCTCCTTCTGAAATTTTAAGCTGAAGATGGCAGGTATCACAGTTTCGGTCGCAAAAAACCTTTTCATAGGATTCCGGCTCCTGATAAGTGGTAATGACCCCTTCATAATTTCTTAAAACTACTTTATGGGTGCCCCAGGATACGAGGTAGTTGGGCATGAGAGGAATTTTTCCGCCGCCGCCGGGTGCGTCAATCACATAGGTGGGCACGGCGAATCCACTGGTATGCCCTATCAGGCTTTCAAGAATTTCAATTCCTTTTCCGACTGGGGTTCTAAAATGTTCCAGTCCTTCTGAAAGGTCGCATTGATATAAATAGTAAGGGCGGACACGGTTTGCCACCAGTTTTTGAAAAAGGCTTTTCATGATTTTCGGGCAGTCGTTGACCCCTGCGAGTAAAACGGTTTGGTTTCCAAGAGGAATACCGGCATCTGCGAGTTTATTGAGAGCTTCTTTGGAAGATGTGGTGATTTCTCTGGGATGGTTAAAATGGGTGTTGATCCAGATGGGGCGGTATTTTTTTAAAACCTGAATCAGGGAGTCTGTGATCCGGTAGGGGAGGACAACCGGCATCCGGGTTCCGATGCGAAGAACTTCAACATGAGGAATAGCAGATATTTCAGATAAAATCCAGTCTAAATATTCGTCTGAAAGCATGAAAGGATCTCCGCCGGATAAAAGAACATCCCGTACTTCAGGATGGTTTTTAATGTATTCTATTCCTTTTAAAATGTTGGCTTTTTCAGGAATAAAATCCACATCCCCGACTTTTCTTTTCCGGGTGCAGTGGCGGCAGTACATAGAACAGATATTGCTGATATGAAATAATACTCTGTCGGGATATCGGTGAGTAATTCCAGGAACAGGACTGTCTTTTTCTTCGGCTAAAGGGTCATTGAGATCATAAGAAGCAATTTTTAACTCTTTATCAGAAGGAAAAGACTGAATAAACACAGGGTCATTTTGAAAATCTTCCGGATCGATAAGTGAAAGATAATAAGGGGTAATGGAAAGCGGAAATTTCTCGAGAGTTTTTTTCAATTTTTCCTTTTCTTCTTCTTTCAGTTGAATTCCTAAAAGTTTTTCAACCGTAGAAATGCTTTTAATACTGTGTTTAATCTGCCATTTCCAGTCTTTCCAGTTGGTAATAGTGGATTCCTGACCGATTTTTTGAGCAATTTTTTCTTGTTTGCGGGTGTAGATCATACAACCTCCTTGTAAAAATATTTTTTGATTCAATTTGAAAATAATAATCTTAAATAAGACTTTTTAAAAAGAAGAATTTTTTTTGTGAAAAAAGTTATTGGTAAAAATAAGAGAGTAAAAAAGAGAAAATTTTAAGCTTGTCGTTTGATTCATTCATAATCTTAAATATAAGCATATAAAAAGCTATTTCAAAATCTTTAAACAAAAATTTTATATTCTGTTGCTCTATAGGCAGAGCAGTAAGAGAGAATCGCCTGAAAAAATATTTTTTCAGGCGATTAAAATTATTTATTTTCCATGACACTGTTTGTATTTTTTCCCGCTGCCGCAAGGACAAGGGTCGTTTCTTCCTACTTTTTGTTTTCGCACAGATTGACCGGAATTGTTTTTCTGGGCAAATTCTCTTCCTTCCTGAAGGTTTCCAAGATCTTTCCCAGCCATTTCTTCTTCGAAGCTGGCAGGTCTGGATTTTATCTGAGCGGTGAAAAGAATATGAAGAACCTCTTCATTCAAGGACCAAAGGAGTTCTTTAAAAAGTTTAGATGCTTCCAGTTTATATTCAACCAGAGGGTTTTTTTCACCGTAAGCCCGGAGACTAATCCCTTCCTGAAGTTCGTCGATCACATAAAGGTGTCTTTTCCATTTTGAATCAATCACCTCTAAAAGAACGAGCCGCTCAATTTCTCTCAAGACTTTAGCTGTGACTTGATTTTCTTTATTTTGATAAAAACCGGAAAGACCATCAAAAATGGCTTGAAATACTTCATCTTTTGTATTTAAAGAAGGATTTAATTTTAAATCCAACCCTGCAATTTGAATAAAACGGTTATTAAGTTCCTGAATCTCTCCTTTATCAAGATTTTTAGATCCGCTGCTTGAAAAAGAAATTTCATCGTTAATAAATTTTTTCAAGATGGAGACAATCTCATCTTTAATATTTTCTTGAAAAAGAACTTTATCCCGGAGTTCGTAAATCATTTTTCTTTGGTAGTTCATAACTTCATCATATTCAAGAAGGTACTTACGCATACTGAAATTTCTTTGTTCAACTTTTTTCTGAGCTTTTTCAATACTGCTGGTGATCCATTTATGTTCTATCGGTTCTTCATCTTTAAAGCCCATTCTTTTGAGCCAAGGGACAATTCGGTCTGATCCGAAAAGTCTGAGAAGATCATCTTCCAGAGAGAGAAAAAATCTTGAAGATCCAGGGTCTCCCTGTCTTCCGGCTCGTCCCCGAAGCTGGTTATCGATCCGTCTTGCTTCGTGTCTTTCGGTACCAATCATATGCAGTCCGCCGATAGAAAGAACTTTTTTATTTTCCTCTTCCCAGCTGGAGTAACTTTTTTGTAAATAATTGATTGTTTTTTCTCTTTCCAGTTCTTTCAGTTCTTCATAGGGTTTAATCGCTTCCAGAGCTCTGACTATATCGTTTGAAAAGACATAACGGATATAAAGCTGAACCGGAAGTTCTTTGATCCATTTTTTATCGACAATATTTTCTAGATATTTTTCAGCCTGAAAGTTTGGGTTTCCGCCGAGGATAATGTCCGTTCCCCGACCCGCCATATTGGTAGCTATTGTCAGCCGTCCTGTCTGTCCTGCCTGAGCAATGATTTCAGCTTCCAGAGCATGATTTTTTGCGTTCAGGACATTGTGGTTGATTTTTGCTTTTTGAAGCATCTTGCTGATAAGCTCGGAAATTTCAACCGAGATTGTTCCCACCAGAATCGGGCGCCCTGAAGTATGGTAGGTTCGTATTTCTTCAAGAATAGCGTTGTATTTAATTTTTTTATCTTTATAAATCTGATCCGGCATATCATTCCGTACAATTTTTTTATTGGGAGGAATGACCAGAACATCCATGTTGTAGATTTTTAAAAATTCTTCTGATTCCGTTTCAGCGGTTCCTGTCATCCCAGCCAGTTTTTCATACATTTTAAAATAATTTTGAATGGTGACAGTCGCAAAAGTCTGGTTTTCCCTTTGAATGGTGACTCTTTCTTTCGCTTCAATTGCCTGGTGAAGTCCATCGCTATAGCGTCTTCCTTCCAGTTTTCGTCCGGTGTGTTCGTCAATAATGATAACCTGACCTTCATCCACAATATAATCTTTGTCATTTTTAAAAAGTTTGTGTGCTTTGATTGACTGATGAATACAGTGAACCAACTCAATGTTTTTTCCTTTGTAAAGATCGCCGATGCCAAGATATTTTTCAATGGTAGTAATCCCGTCTTCTGTTAAGACAACAGTTTTGTCTTTTTCTTCAAGCTGGAAGTCTCCGCTATGGGGAAGCCATTTTCCATCGGCTCCTTTTACAGCAGGTTTTAATCTTGGAATCACTTTGTCGGCAATATAATATTTTTCAGTGGAATCTTCAGATGGACCTGAAATAATAAGAGGTGTTCTTGCTTCGTCTATCAAAATAGAGTCAACTTCATCGACAATCGCAAAAAAATGCCCTCTCTGAACTTTCATATCTTTATGACTGACCATGTTGTCGCGTAAGTAATCAAATCCGAATTCACTGTTTGTACCGTAAACAATATCACAGTTATAAACTTTTTTTCGTTCCTCGTTTCTCATATTGTTTTGAAGAAAAGCGACGCTCAAGCCTAAAAATTTATAGAGAGGTCCCATCCACTCAGCATCCCGTTTTGCTAAATAATCATTAACAGTGATAAGGTGCACTCCTTTTCCGGTGAGAGCGTTAAGATAAACCGCAAGGGTTGCGACCAGTGTTTTTCCTTCACCGGTTTTCATTTCTGCAATATTCCCTTTATGAAGCGCGATTCCCCCAATAAGCTGAACATCAAAATGTCTCATCCCAAGAGTTCTTTTTCCCGCTTCCCTTACCACAGCCAAAGCTTCGGGGAGTATGTCATCTAAAGATTTTCCTTCCGCTAAAAGATTTTTTAAATAAGGAGTTTTTCCTTGTAATTCTTGATCAGATAAAACTTTAATTTCAGGTTCAAGCTGATTTATTTGTTCTACTATAGGATAGATTTTTTTAAGAACTCTTTCATTATGAGTTCCCAATATAAATTTTAATACAGCTCCAAGCATAAAGTCCGCCTTTGAAAATAAATTAGTTCATTTTTTTTAGTTTATTAATATAATAATAAGAGCATAAAAATTGAATTAAAGATTGTAAAAAACAAGCTTTTTATTTAAAAATTATTATGAATCTTTGCTTTGGGATAAAATAGTGTTATATTTAAATATGTTAGGATAAGTTTATTTGTAAAATAATTATGTTTAAAAGGAGTTTGATGTGATTGGAATGGTTTTAAATTCCGAAACGATTTTTAATACAGGTGATACAGTAGTCTATCCTAAACATGGAGTCGGCATTATTCAAAATATTGTTGAAAACGAATTTAGAGATGAGAAATTTCTCTCTTATGCGATAAAAATCAAGGCTTCTGCAATAGAAGTTTTTGTTCCTTTAAAAGGAGCGGAAAATTTAGGGTTGAGAAGACTTAAGGAAAATCATGATTTAGACAAGTCGTTGTCAATCCTTTCTAAAAAAGAAGAAGTAGAAGAGCTTTTAGATGCGAAATCCTGGAAAGAAAGAAAAAAAATACTGGACGATCTTTTTAAATCTGGAAATCCAGAAGATTTAGCTAAGATAGTGAAATATTTGTATTTTAAAAACAAACAAAAAGACCTGCCGAATTCTGAGAGAAAAATTTATGATGCTTCTTTAAAATTTTTGCTTTTAGAACTTTCTGAAGTAAAAGGTATCAGTGAAGAAGAAGCAGATCATTTAGTCGCTCAATTATTAATTCAATAAAATGTTTCACGTGAAACAATCGCAAGGTTAGTTCATGAATATTTCATTTGCTCCTCCGGATATTACAGAAAAAGAAATTGATGCTGTTGTTCAGGTTTTAAAATCCGGCTGGATTACAACTGGTCCAAAAGTAAAGGAATTTGAAGAAAATCTTTCTATTTATTGCGGAACGGAAAAAGCGCTTTGTTTAAATTCGGCAACAGCCGGAATGGAGCTGGTTTTAAGATTTTTTGGGGTAGGGGAAGGGGATGAAGTTATTACAACGCCCTATACTTTTGCCGCAACAGCAAATGTGATTCTGCATTGCGGGGCGGTGCCGGTTTTTGCAGACATTCAGGAAGATGATTTTAATATTTCTGTCGAGAAAATATCAAGTTTGATTACATCTAAAACAAAAGCGATTATTCCTGTTGACTTTGCGGGAATGCCATGCGATTATCAAAAAATATATCAACTAGTAGAAAATAAGAAAAATTTGTTCTGTGCTGAAAATCCTGTTCAGGAAAAGCTGGGAAGGGTTTTAGTTCTTTCAGATGCGGCGCATTCTTTTGGGTCGGTTTATCAGGGAAAAAAAGCAGGGTCGTGGGCTGATTTTACTGTTTTTTCATTTCATGCAGTTAAAAATTTAACAACAGCTGAAGGCGGAGCGATTCTTTTTAGTTCTTTGGGAGAAATAAAGAGTCAGGAAATATATCAAAAACTGAAGCTTTTTTCTCTTCATGGGCAGTCTAAAGATGCTCTCGATAAATTTCAGGCGGGAAACTGGTTTTATAGTATCGACTTGCCGGGATATAAATACAATATGACAGACATTGCGGCGGCGATGGGAATTTCTCAGCTGGAGCGCTATGAAAAAGATAATTTACTGCCAAGAAAAAAGATATTTCAAAGATACTCTCAAGAAATAAAAGGAGATTATCTTTTTCCTCTTTCGGAGACAGCTGAAAAAGAAACCAATTATCATTTATATCCTCTCAGAATTAAAAAAGGGGAAGAAAGAAATCGATTTGTTCAATATTTAGCTGGAAAAGGAATTGCCGCTAATGTTCATTTTATCCCTCTGCCAATGCATTCGTATTATAAGAGTATAGGATATAAAATAGAAGATTATCCTGTTGCATTAAAAAACTTTGAAAGAGAAGTTTCTCTTCCGATTTATCCTCAGTTGACCGAAAACCAAATTCGGTATTTAATTCATACTATTAATTGTTTTTAGCAGGTTTTTTTTGAAGAGAAAGGTTTGTTTAGGAATTTTATTGTTAATTTTGACTCCTTTTTTACTCTGGGGAGAAAAAAAAGAAAATTCGTTTGAATACTCAGAATATCTTTTGTTAAAAACTGTGGAAAATCCTAAAGAGATAGATATTAAATGGATTCAAATCCATGCAAATGAAACAGAGGCTTTGAAAACAATGTTTTGGGCATTGGAACGCTTTGGTGGATCTTCGTATCAGGTAATGAATCATAAAAAATGGCCCCAAAGAGAGATAAAGGATCAAATAGAAGGAAAACGGTTTTATTATGACCCGAACCGAATTTTTTCTGAGAAAGGAATAAATGAAACGCTTCTTTTTTATAATTCAATTTTTTTTCAGAAAAAAAAACAGGCTCAAAAATTAAAGAAAAAAACGGCTGATAAACTAAAAAAAAATCAAATTTTTTTTTTGGAGAAATTGGATTTCAATCCGGAAGTTTACCTTATAGCTCTTCACAATAATATGAATAAAACAGAATTTTCTCTGGAAAAGTATTTAAAAAAACCTTATAGTTTGTTTTATCAGGTTTATCAAAACGAAAATGAAAACCCCAAAAATTTTTTTATTGTCCTGGAAGAGAAAGAGTTTCTGTTTTTTAAAAATAGAAAAGAAAATGTAATTTGGCTTCAAACAGCAGATGAAAAAATGGATGATGGCTCTTTGGGTTTTTATTGTAAGAAAAACGGATTTCCGTATCTGAATATTGAAACCCGTTTTGGTGATTTTGAAAAACAAAAAAAAATGGTAGGGGATGCTGTTTTTTTTATTTACAGTCAAAAAATCCAGAAACAGATAAAGCGGATAAAATCTTTAATGTTTTTTTAAACCAATAAGAGTTTCCAATTTGTTTGAACTTATTTTTTCTATTTCGTTATGAAGGCTTTTTTTATGGGAATCCATGGTAACGATCGTATAAAAATTCTTTGCTTCTAAAACCCAAATAGCTTCGGGCATTCCAAATTCTTCCAGCATGAAGACTTTTAACACTTTAAGAGTTTCCCCGTAAAAACTTCCAGCGCCGCCAACAGCATGAAGATAAAGAGCGGTGTTTTCATGAAGGGCTTGAAGGGTTTTTTTTCCCATTCCGCCTTTCCCTATTATTCCAGCCAGATCAAAAGATTGAATGACTTTGTCTTGATAAGGTTCTTCCCGGATAGAAGTGGTAGGACCCGCAGAGAGAACTCTTTGTTTTTTTAAATCGATAACAGGACCACAGTGATAAATTAATCCGTTTTTGAGAAAAGCTGAAAGCTCTAAAAAAAGAGGGTCGTTGGAAGAAAGTTTTTCTGTAAAGAATTTATGTGCCATGTCTCTGGAAGTAACAATGATTCCATTGACAAAAACAGTATCTCCTGTTTGAATCTCTTGTAAGATGCTTTTATCTTTTAATGGAAAAGTTATTTGATATTGATTCGGCATTCGCCCCTCCTGGCAACCCAGCATAGATAAGCGATAGAAACAAAAAAAGAAGCCGGATGCCGGGTGATTTTTTCAATTTTTGCACTCATGAGAGTCGGTGTTCCGCCCAATCCCATGGGACCGATTTCCAGTTGATTCGCTTTATCTAAAATCTCTTTTTCTAATAAGGCTATTTCCGGGTCAGAATGAAAATCGTTTATTTTTCTGAAGAGTTGTTTTTTAGCGGTTTTCATGGAAAGACTTCTGTCTCCGCCTATTCCGATTCCGATAATTCCTGGACTGCAGCCCTGTCCTTGAATTTTTTGCAGATGAAAAAGAACTGTTTTAACAATTCCTTCTTTATCGCGTCCCGCTTGAATTTCTGAAAGGGGAAGAGAGTATTGACCACTTGCATTTTCTGATCCGCCGCCTTTAAGAAGAAGTTTAGCTTGAACAAAACCTTTGTTTTTTATTTCCCAATCAATATAAGGTAAATCAGGACCCAGATTTGTACCATAGTTTTTATTGGAAATCGGGTCAACCGTATTGGGTCTTAAAATGCCTTTTTGAGTTGCTTCTAAAAGAGCAAGGTAAACTGCTTTTTCAATTTTTGGTTTTAAGTGAGCTTCTTTTACCGGAAGTTCTATAACAAAATAGGGAAATCCTGTGTCCTGGCAAATCGGGACATTTTTTTTCCGGGAAAGAGAAAGGGTTTTTCTAAAAATCTCAAAGATTGCGTTTTCTTTAAAAACAGGCTGCAGAAAAAAATCTTTTATATCTTTGGGAAGAGTAGTCGATGTTTTTTGAATTAAATTTAAAAATTGATTTTTTAAATTCATTTTTTATTCTCGATAAAACTGAGAATGTTTTCAATAAATTTTTTATCTTTCTGAATCACTCTGTCAGCACTTGGGCATTCAATTTTTTCAGAGGTCAGGAGGATTATTTTAATAGATTTTTTTGATTCATTGGCTTTAATCATTCTAATGAGATTAAGACCGTCTAAAACAGGGTGTTCTTTGGAAGCTATTAATACATCAATTGGTTCAGTCAAAACCCGGGTAAGGGCATCCAGGGTGCTTTTTGCGTCTAGTAATTCATGACCTTTTTCTGTCAAATTTTTTCTCAGGTAGTTGGCTATGCTTTTTGAGCTTTCTATGATAAGAATATTGAGTTTCTTTGTTTTTTCATTATAAAGAGACTGGTTCATGATTTTATGAATCGTATCGGAAGAAGCGTTTTTCTGATAAGCCAGACGGATGTTTTCTAAAAAATCTGTTTTATCCAATATGCTGGTAACAATCGACTCAGAAAGTTCCACTTCATTATCCAAAAGAGAAGAAATAACATCTTCAATCCGGTGGGAAAGAACAGCAATTTCATTAAGTCCGAGAGTACCTGAGGTTCCTTTGGTATTATGGAGAATGCGGAAAGTTTCTTTTAAAATTTTTTTGTTTACGCCTTTTTTTTCAAGTTCGATGATATTTTTATTAATTAAGACGATTCTTTGTTTTAGATCTTCCAGAAAATCGACCCTTAATTCTTTGATAATTTCTTCTTCCAGTCCGTTTAAAGCACTGAATTCTGCCATTCTTATTCCTCCGTTTTTTTCTTTGTCAGAAGCATGACTTTTGAAATTCCTGATTGTTTCACTTTGTCTATCACAAAAATTATTTTTTGATAAGGAGCTTTCTGGTCGCCTCTTAAAATTACTTCTTCTATCCCTTGTTGTTTTTTCTGGATCAGATAGTTTTTCAAATCTTCGGGGGAGAATTTTTGATTGTCGATAAAAATAATACCTTCGGAATCGATAGCGAGTTCTATAACAGTGTCTTTTTTTTCATTTTTCTGAGCGCTGGAAGATTTAGGAATATCCACTTTCTGAGCATAGAACTGAACAGAAGTTCTGGAATAAGCGATCATGAAAAAGAGAAGAAAGATCATCATAATATCGATTAAGGGAGCCAGCATGATTTCTGCTATCGGTTTTTTCTTTTTTAGTTCCATATTTTATGAAATGCCGCCATTTTTTAATATATTTAAAATATAATACTGACAGTTTTTTAATTGTAGATAAATCAAAAAAAAGGAGATTGAGGATGGAGTTTAACGAAATACTGAAAAAATTTGTGGATACTTCTTTAGGATTAGCCAGCGTAATGGGTGAGAAAATGGGAGAATTTGCTGAGCAGATGTCCAAAAAAGGAGAAGAATTTAAAGTCGGTAAAAAAGAAGAAATTGAAAATTTTTTTAACGGAATTAAAGGTAAGTTTGAAGAAATGGGAACTAATTTTACAAATTTTTCAAAAAATTTTCAGGACAGAGATGAAAAAATAACTGTTCTTCAAAAAGAAGTAGAAACTTTGAAAAAAGAAGTGGCAGAACTGAAAAAGAATAAATAAAAACAGGAAAAATATGATTAAAATAGTAGGAATATCAGGGTCTCCCAGAAAAGAAAAAAACACTGAGTTTTTAGTGAAACTGGCATTGGAATCGATCAAGGAAAAAGAACCTTCTGTAGAAACGGTTTTTATTCCTCTGTCTGAAAAATATTTTTTTGGGTGTCTTTCCTGCGGATATTGTCATGAGCACTACGGCTGCTCCCAAAAAGACGATCTTTACCCTGTACTGGAACAATTGAAAGATGAAACTATTAAGGGTTTGATTATTGGTTCTCCTGTTTATATGGGAGGGATGAGTTCTCAAACCAAGGCTTTTCTGGACAGAACCGTCCTGTTTAGAAGAAACCAATTTAAGTTTCAGCATCTTTTAGGAGGCGCCCTGGCTACAGGCGGGAGCAGAAACGGCGGGCAGGAACTGGTTCTTCAAAATATTCATGCTTCTTTGATGATTCATAACATGATCATTGTACCGGACAGTGCCCCGACTTCTCATTTTGGAGGAGCCGTTTGGGAAAGAGTGCCGGGCGGAATGGAAAATGACCCGATCGCTCTGGAGACTGTCAAAAATCTCGGCTATAATATGGCTTCTCTGATACAAAAAATGTTTTTAAAATAAAAACAGAAAAAAAATCATAACTGTTGAACAAATTTAAATATTTGTTCAACAATCTCTAAATCTTATTTTCTTTTTAATCGAATCTGAATAGTTTGTTCAATAGTGGGGCAGGTGTCACAGCAGACTTTTTTCTCTTGTACCGGAAGAAGGAATTCTTCTGAATAAGGCTTGAATTTTTTGCTTTCTATTTGCACAAGGATTTTTATAGTGCTGTTCAGGTAAGGGATCAAAAGATTTCTTTCTCTTTCGGGAGAAGAAAACAAATTGTCTTTGATGAGAGCTGTCTGAAAAAGAATGATATCTGTCTTTGAATCTTTAAGTGTGAGAAATCCTTCAAACTTTAATTTATCAAGATTGTTTCTCACTCCTCCGAGGTATTGATTCTGATCGTCAAAAAATTGAAAATAACCTAGCTTTGAGATACAGGGAATGGTACAACATTTCTGCTGGCGGGAATCTTTTTGATTTGTCTGGTCTGTGCAGGCAGAAAAAAGCAGTAAGACTATTGAAAAGAAAATTTTTTTCATAAAAACTCCAGAAAAAGAAGTGTAATAAATTTATTAAAAAAAATTGTCTAAAAGCATTTTTTATAAATCAAAAGAAGACATCTTGATCAAAAGCCCGAATTCATAGTAAAGCTTTTCATCAAAGAAAAGGAGGCGTCCGTAGGGCTCTAGATAGAAAGTGTGAAAATAATCAAAAGGAGGATCGAATTCAAGAGGTATGGGTAATCCTGTAAATAAATGAATGATAGAGCTCTGAGAATCTCCCCAGAGATAACCCCATCCTCCCCCGATATTGACAGTAAGCCAGACTGTAAACTCTGTCTGAAATCCTGTAAAAACTTGGTTGTTGATTCGGAGTTGTTTCAAATTGATTGAAGGGGTAAAATAAAAAAGATCAGAGCCGAAAGAATCGGTTAATGAAAGGTCAAAATTAAAAGAATACCCTATTTTTTTGCCCTGTGAAATCAGAGAAAAAGAAGGGCCTATAGAAATTTCATGATCCGGCTCAGGAAAAAGATTAAAAAAAGCGCTTGCAAAACAAGGCAGAAAAAGAAATAAAAAAACGGTTTTTTTCATAAGTCAATTTTGTAGGAAAACTGAATTTCATCTGCCGGTTTTCCTCCACGGATACCCCAGTTTTCAAGAGGGGGTTCCAGCAAAATAATAAAAATATCATCCGGCTGAATACCGGGATTTTTCCCAAGATTTTGAACAATACTCTCGTAAAGATTTTTTTTAGTTTCCCGTTTTCTACCGGGAAAAAGAGTGATTTCCAGCAGAGTCAATTGAGAGGTTTTGGGAGAGGAAAATTCGAAATGGGAGGATTCCAGTTCATAAAGTCTTTGAATCCTGTCGTTTTCAGGTATTTTGAGAACTTGCACCAGGGCACTGTGAATAGAGTCAAGAAGCGCTTTTTTATAAGCAGCCGTTTTTCCTTTCAAAATTTCAATTTTAACCAGAGGCATTTAAAGATCCTTTTTTGTTAAAAAAGATAATAAAAAACCTTGTCAAAGAATAAAAAAACATTATATTGATAGAATGAAAAACAGAAAGGAGGAAAAGAATGGATCCAAAAATTTATTCTTGTAAAATGGGGCTTGGAAAAATAACCTTTACGCTGATGGAAGATGAAATTTCTGTCAAAGCAGCTCTGGGAAGCCCGGTGGTTATTTCTAAAAGGGATTTAAAAAAAATTGATTTTAAAAATGTCTCCAATCCTATTCCGGGAATGGGGTACTGTTTTTATCTTTATTTTTATTATAATTCAAACGGAAAAGAGAAGATAAAAAAATATATTCTGAGTTATGAAGACGAGCAGGCAAAAGAAATGATGAATAGCTTTCAGGAAATGTATCCCAATGCCAACTGTATTGCTCCCAACGATGCGGAAAAAAAATGGATCTTATCTCCGGATTACGGGAATTCTTATCGACTGCATGGTCTTTTCGGAAGTGCGGTGATCGGGTTGTTCTTTCTTGTTTTCGGTATTATGACAGTCATGGGATTTGCAACCAAAGAACCGGGGATGGTTTTTAATCTGGTTTTTTTAGGACTTTCCCTTCTTTCTCTTGTTTATCTGGTTCTGATTATCGCAAAAAAAAGATATTTTGTTTCTTCCGATTATCGGGGAATCACAGCTCAAAAATTGTTTATCCGGGTTCAGTTTGAATGGAACCAGTTAAAAATCGGAAAAATACAGTTTAAAGAAGATGTTTACCGAGGGGACTACGGAAGCAAATCAACTGACGCTTATTTTATCATTCCGATTTTAAAAAATGATATTGCAAAAACAGCCTATACTTTGAAAATGACCAATTATCAGGCAGGTGATTTTGCCGCGGAGCTTTATTACCGGGGAAAGATAGATCTGGATACAGCAAAACAGATGGCAGCGTTTTTCTAAACAATGATAGATGTCAGCGCTCTTTTTTTGTTTTTTTCGGCTTCTCTTCTTCTGGCGCTTGCTCCGGGACCGGATAATCTTTTTGTCCTGACAGAATCGCTGGTGCATGGTAAAAAAGCAGGAATACAAATTACTTTAGGGCTTTGCACCGGGTTGATTTTTCATACTGCCGGAGCAGCATTCGGGTTGTCCCTTATTTTTAAAAATTCGATATGGGCATTTAATATTCTGAAATATGCAGGTGTGGGCTATCTTCTTTTTTTGGCCTGGAAGTCTTTCCGGGCAGGGATACAGGGAAAAATGAAATCTTCGCAAATTGTCCTGACGGGGTTTCAGCTCTACAGAAGGGGAATTTTGATGAATATCAGCAATCCGAAGGTGGCGCTTTTTTTTATTGCTTTTCTTCCCCAGTTTGCTGATCCGGAAAAAAACTCGGTTTTTCAGTTTTTTTTTCTGGGCTTTCTTTTTATTCTGGCGACATTCCTTGTTTTTGGAAGCATCAGTCTTCTTTCCGGCTGGGTGGGAGAATGGCTTTCCCGATTTCCAAAAGGAGAAAAATATCTGAACCGGATGGCGGGAGGAGTATTTACCGCGCTTGCCCTGAAACTTTTTTTAACGGGGCAGAAATGAAAGCAAAAGCCCTTCTTTTTGATCTGGACGGAACCCTTTTAAACACCCTTGAAGACCTCGCTGATTCTTTTAACTATTCTTTACAACAGTCCGGTTTTCCAACGCACGAGACAGAATCTTATAAACAGTTTGTGGGAGAAGGCGCCTTGAAAGCCATCGAAAGAGCCTTACCCGAGGGAGAAAAAAATCCTGAAATCATTCAAAAAGTTCTTTCTGTTTTCAATCATCATTATTTTCAGAATTGTTTTAAAAAAACAAAACCCTATGAGGGAATTCTGCCTCTTTTAGAAAAACTGAAATCTGAGAAAATCAGACTTGGAATTATTACCAACAAATCTCAGCATTTTGCCGAACAGACTGTTCTGTATTATTTCAAAAATAATTTTGATCTCCTGATCGGAGAGCAGAAAAGTTTTCCAAAAAAACCTGACCCAAAATCTGTTTTTTACGCTCTGGATTATTTTCAGGTTTCCAAAGATGAGGTTTATTTTATCGGAGACTCTAAAACAGATATGCAGACCGCCCAAAATGCCGGAATAAAATCAATCGGAGTTTTGTGGGGTTTTCGAACAAAAAAAGAACTAATTGATAATCAAGCGAATGTGTTGATTGAACAACCTGAAAAAATTTTGAAATATATATTATAATCAATAGATTAATTGGTTTTATAAATAAAATTTTTTAAACTTTTTTATATAGTCTTGAGGGTTTTGTTTTTAGCTTTGAAATATCCGACTTATAGCAGATTTTTAGATAAAATCCAAAAAATAAGAAAATTTATTAGATTTTCAATCGTAAAAACTGTTTTTTGTTTTTGAACAGATGGGTATTATTTTTTAATAAAAGATATTGGGGTTTGAGAACAATAGATGTCTTGTAAAAACTGATTTAAAAGGAGTTCTAAAAATCAAAATACCCGTCATTTCGAACAAAGTGAGAAATCTTAAGTATTGATTATGAAAAAACAATTCTCTTAGCGTTGCTCATCGAAATGACACTTTTCTCTATTTTTGGAACTTCCCTTAAGAAAAACAAGCAGATATTTTACTTAAAATTCATCAAACTTTCTAAAAATAGAATAATTTAAAAAGGGTTAGTATGAGATTTTGGTCAATATCAACGACTGTTAGAAATCCAGAACGAATACGAAATTTTTTAATAGTATTAAAGACAATGGAAAATGAAGATTGGAATAAAGATACACAGAAAAAATTTCAAGTATTATTAATTCTAAACAAAGTCTATGGTTTTGGAGAAGCTCAATTTCACAAAACTTTATCTGATGAGCAAAACAATTGGTTATTTTCTGAAGATTTAAGCTATGAGCAAGGAGAAAGTATTTTAGAATCTAAAAACTATGTTGGTGGAGGTGATATGAGGGGAAGACAATCATTTAATCCACTTGAAAAAATGGGGCTTGTGTATATTGATAATGAAAACAAAATAAAAATAACAAGTTTTGGCAATTATTTTTTAGAAGAAAATTATGATTTGGGAGAAGTCTTTTTTAGAAGTTTTTTGAAATGGCAATACCCTAATCCAGATTCTAATAAATATAAAGCTAAAGATGGTTATAACATTAAACCTTTTATTGCTACCTTACATCTTATTTCTAAGGTTAATGAAATATGCCGTAGTAAAAATATTAAGGAAAAAGGTGTATCAAAAATTGAGTTTGCCTTATTTTTTGTTTCATTATCAAATTATGAAAAAATACAAGAAACAGCTGAAAAAATTATTGAATTTAGAGAAAATTATGAAAAAATAAATGACAATAAAAAAGAAGAGTATCTAAAAAATTACTTTAATAATAATTTTTGTAATTTTGAATCTTTGGAAAATGCCTTAGAGTACACAGATAATATCATACGATATTTTAGACTTACACGATATATTTATATTAGAGGAAAAGGTTGGTATGTTGATTTAGAGCCAAGAAGAAAAATTGAAATTGACTCTATTATTGAAAATGACAATGCATCTGCTATCATATTTGAATCAAAAGAAAACTACATATCATATATTGGAGATGTAACCAAACCTGTTTTACCATGGGAAAATAAGGAAAAACTAAATCATGTAATTCAATTCTTAATAAATGAGATTAAGGCTAAATCTAAAGAGTTGATAAAATTAGGTATAAATTTACCTAAACAACCTGATATAAATCTGGAATCTAACGATCTTGATTATTTAAAGTTTAAAACAGAAGAATTAAGGATTTATCGAAGAACAATATTTGATAAAGAAAATCATTTTAATGCTCAAACAATCCAGAATACTGAAACATATATCAAAACCTTACAAAATATTTTTAAGATCAATAAAAAAAGACCTGTAGAATTAGAACGAACTATTACATTAGGTTTAAATGCACTCAATGATGCTATTGAAATAAAACCAAATTATCCAGTTGGAGATGATAATGAACCAACATTTACTGCTCCAGCAAATAAACCAGATATAGAATGTTTTTATGAAAGTTTTAACTCAATTTGTGAAGTTACATTGTTAACAGACAGAACTCAATGGTATAATGAAGGTCAACCAGTAATGCGGCATATAAGAGATTTTGAAAAAAAATATACCGACAAAGACACTTATTGTATTTTCATTGCGCCTAAGCTACATAGAGACACAATTAATACATTTTGGATATCTGTAAAATATGAATATGAAGGTGTTAAGCAAAAAATTATTCCAATAACGATAAATCAGTTCGCAACAATATTAGAATATTTAATTATTTTTAAAAAAAACAATAAATTTCTAACTCATCAAAAAATCAGAAACTTGTTTAATATGATAATTAATGAAACAATTGTCGTATCTAACTCGGAAGAATGGGTATTAAAAATTCCTTCTCTCATTAAGAAATGGGGAGAATTACTTGTTTCTTAATTTGATAAAAAATGAAATTATTTCTGGTGACTGCATACCAATCTTGAAAAATCAAATTGAAGCAGAATCAGTTCATTTGATATTTTCTGACCCTCCTTATAATTTATCAGGAACAAATCTTGATTTACGAAACAATAAAACTGGTGGAGCTTTTTATAAGATAAACGAAGAATGGGATAAATTTAATTATAATGACTATATTAAATTTACTCAGGAATGGCTATCTGGTTGCTACAGAGTCCTTCTCTCAAATGGCAGTCTTTATGTGTCCTGTACACAACATAATATAGGAGAAATATTAACTGAATCTCGAAAAATTGGATTTAAGTTAAATAATATTTTAACATGGTATAAAACAAATGCAATGCCTAACATCACAAAAAGAACTTTTACCCATTCAACAGAATTTGTTTGTTGGTTTGTAAAAGGGAAAAACTGGGTTTTTAATTATAATGATGTTAAAGACTTTAATCCCAATAGAACTAAAGATGGTAATAAAAAACAAATGAGAGATTTTCTTGATTTTATAGAAATTCCAATAGTCCAAGGACAAGAAAGAATAAAAGGAGAAAATGGTAGGGCAGCTCATCCTACTCAAAAACCCGAGAAATTATTAGAATTAATAATTCTGGCTTCATCAAATATAAACGATCTTGTATTAGACCCGTTTTTTGGAACAGGAACGACTGGAAAAGTAGCAGCAAATTTAAATAGAAACTGGATCGGAATTGAGAAAAATAATTCTTATATAGAAATTGCAAAGGAGAGACTAAAATCGAAGAGATAAAAACACAACTTAAACATGGTGATGTTTTTGAATTAATAAAGGATATACCAGACAAAAGTATAGATTTAATTTTTGCTGATCCTCCATACAACTTGTCGGGAGCAGGTTTTCTTACGGTAAAAAGCGGTAAACCTGTAGTATGTGATAAAGGTAATTGGGATATTATTAAAGATATTCATAAATTCAATGAAGATTGGTTGATAGAATGTAAAAGAATATTATCCGATACAGGCACTATTTGGATTTCGGGTACTCTTCATAATCATCCTTCAATAGGTATTTTGTTAAAAAAGTTAGATTTCTGGATTATTAATGATATAGTTTGGTTTAAACGCAACGCTTCTCCTTTATTATCAAAAAACAGACTAGCTCCCTCGACAGAATTAATATGGCTTGCAAGTAAATCTAAAAACTATTATTTCAATTATGAAAAAGCTAAAGAAATAAATGGTGGAAAACAAATGAAAAATCTTTGGGAGATAAACGCACAAAGGCATTTGACCCCACATCCTACAGAAAAACCTGAAATATTAATAGAAAGAATATTACTATTAGGTAGTAAAAGTGGGGATACAGTTTTTGACCCATTCATGGGAAGCGGGACTACAGGAAGTGTTGCAAAAAAATTAGGGCGTAATTTTATTGGCATAGAGATTAGTGATGATTATTTTAATATAGCTTCAAAAAGAATTAATTCAATTTCTAAAGAACTTATATTGTTTTAAAATTAGACTGTGTAAAAGTTAAATACAAATTTAGAATTAATAAATGGAGTATAAAAATTTTCTTTATTTTTAAATCCTCGCTGCCAGATAAAAAGAAATAGCGCTCAAGATAATGATGGGAAGCCAGAGGAAGAAGAAGAAACCAACTTCTTTTTTTTTGACCCAGCCAAAGAAAAACATGACAACCGGAAAAATAAAAAGAGAGACCACAGAGGCGATTTTAGCAATGGTTTGATAGGTTGCTTTTGTAGAAAGGGAAATGTTCTCTGAAGATCCGATAATGAGAGAGGCGATAATCAGGCCGATCAAAATAACGGCAGAGGGAATTCCTCCAAACATACCGGCTACGATAATGCCCAATCCGCTGAAGCTGTTTGCATAAGAAAGCACAGGGAAAAATGAAAGAGCAAAAAGAATAAAAACTGTTTTTTTCATGCGGTTTCCTTTCCTATCTTTAATACTGTTAGCAGATAGAGGATCATGAATAAGAGAGTGGGTGACCATAAAAAGAGTATAAGAGAGACATCTTCAAAAAAATAATTCTGCTCTATCACAAAGGCGGAAGCAGGAAAAGAAATAAAAATAAGACAGGCGAAGACCAAAGAGATATTTTTAAAACGAATTTTACTTTGGATAAGCATTTTTTGAGATTTTTTGACGACAAGGGTAATGATAAATAAAATAAGTAGCAGGACAGCAGAAGGAATTCCTGCAAAAAGGAACATCACAAGAATACCGAGGCCTCTAAAACTGTTTGCAAAAACTTCAAGCGGAAAAATTAAGAAAAGCATCAGGAATAAAATTTTTCTCATCAGAAATACTCCTTTATATCAATATTCAAAATAATCAGATTTAGGAAAAAAACAAGGATTTTTTAAACTCACAACTCTTTTTAGGTAGCAATTTTTTTTTGTGGCAAGGATTAGGAAGCATGGTTGTATAAATCCGGTAGAAAAACATTATCCCAAAAATCATCCCATTTTTCCTCAAAATATTTACATCTTAACCATATTAATGAATTTGCATTTTTAATT
>Ga0209518_1000918_pt1 | contig 35345 bp, 40 predicted proteins | sample RifGroB1_FD_183993 | JGI IMG/M metagenome (GOLD analysis project Ga0209518, IMG submission 183993) | Groundwater microbial communities from Rifle, Colorado, USA - Groundwater B1 (SPAdes) (version 2) | ecosystem: Environmental > Aquatic > Deep subsurface > Groundwater | place: Rifle, Colorado...
TGTACGGAAAATAAAGCAATCGGAATAGCGGGTTGAACTGGGTTAAGCCTCAAGTTTAACCCGCTATTTCCGTATGGAGAGCATTTATGTCGCAGAATGAAAAACTGGGAATTGAGATAAATATAGATTTGGGTAAGGCCAAGGAGCAGATCGACCGGCTGAATGGCTTGTTGGCGAAGCTTGGTCAATCCCCGGATGCTGCTCAGAAGAGTCTGGAGAAGTTGACTGCTCGGATTGAGGCTTTGGGTAAGGCTACTGGCTTAGCTCCGGAAAGGGTCAAATCTTTGATGAAGGCTTTTGAGGACTCTTCCTCGTTCGAGAAGTTCTTTAAGAACTTGGGTAAGTTCGGAGAAGGAACTGAGAAAGTCCTGAATGCCGAAAAAGTGATGATCAGGCAGCGCAATAAGGACCTTGAGACCGCAGGCAATGAGCGGATGGTCCTGATTCGTAGACAGAACCAGCAGGAGCTTGAAGAGCGCAGGCGTACGATTCAGATGCTGAAGGCGCAAAGCCTCGATGACACACGCAAGATACAAATTAGCGCAGCATCAGGTCCTGCTGATGGGATGCTATCCACAAGGGCTGCGTTCATTAGGAGGCAGCAGGAGGACCTCGGGAAGCAGGTTCTTGATATCCAGAAGAACACGGAGAAAATTGCCAACGCTGAGAAAGCCTCAGAGAAACTGAGGATCAAGGTTCTTGAGACTGCAGGCAACGAGCGGCTGATTCTGATTCGGCGCCAGAATCAACAGGAGCTTGAAGAGCGTAAAAGGGCTGTGCAGCAGATTCAAGCTCAGTCATCTCAGCAGCAGTTATCTTGGAACGCAGCAGCCGGGACTCAGGGGGTCAAGTATCAAGGAGTACAGGGAGGCTTTGTTAGGTCCTCTGTTCAGGCTCAGAATCTGAGTACTGATGCAATGACTCGGCTGCAGACTGAAGCCAATAAGATGAATGCTGCCTTGAGGGAGGCGCCCAAGCACGTAAATGTGTTGGATGTAGCCCTTGGGAAATTGACTGCCAGGATCGCTGAATTCTACTCAGTTCGCGCAGTTTTGTTTGCGGTCACCAATCAGATCCGCGATGCCATTTCTGGCGCCTTAGACTTCAACCAGTCGATGTACGACATCGCCGCAGTTTCAGGCTCTACGGATAAGGAGATGGCTATGATGGGGGATAGTATCCTCAACATCGCGACCCACTCCAAGTACACCGCGAAAGAAGTTGGTAACTTGCTACAGATTTTGGCTCAGGCAGGCGTAGCAGCTAAAGATATGCCTACGGTTTCGGGGGTGGTTGGTATGTTCGCCACCGGGACCAACGCAACCCCGCAGCAGGCGGCTGACGTATTCACCACCTCGATGAACGTCTGGGACATCCAAGCAGAGGACTCAATTAGGATCGCTAACACCCTGACCGCTGCGCTCAATGCTTCCAAGTTGGAAGTTGGTGGTTTGAGCACCGCTTTCAACTACTTGGCTTCGCAGTCGGCTACCTTTGGATACTCACTCGAAGAGACCGCAGGGATTATTGCAGCAATGTCACAGGCGGGTGTTAAAGCCAGTACCATCGGTACAGGGGTGTCTCAGCTCTTGAAGGACTTAGCCGTACCGAAGGAACGATTCAAGGATTTACTCAAGACTTACAAAATAAGCCTGGATGAAGTCAACCCCACAATACACTCTTTCGCGGACATTGTGCAGGTGTTCACAGACAAGGGGGTTGCTGCAGAGGATATCCTGGCACGAATGGATACCCGCGTAGGACGCTCATTAGTTGCCGCAATGAAAGTAGGCGCTGGTGCCTTCCGGGACATGACCGATGCAGTAACCGGGTCTGAGTCCGCTATTGTAGCCTACTCCAAAAGCATGGAGGGTGCGAGGGCTAAGATGAATGTCCTGAAGCAGTCGTTCTTGGCTGTGGGGGTCAGTATCTCAGAATCACTAAGTGGGGTGTTTGGCCCCATGATCTCTGTAATAACTACAGTAGTTCAAGGATTAGGTACTCTCCCTGGTCAAATTATTTTATTTGCAGGAGCCCTCAGAGTTTTAATTCCGGTAGTGAACTCACTCACGGTGTCTATGCTAGCCAACCCCTTATTTGGAGCTTATGCTGCGGTTGCTCTGACCATAACAGCAGTAATAGTCGCGCTAGGCTACTTCGGCAGCAAGACCAGCGAGACTGCTGAAATATTCAAGGGCTATAACGACCAGGTTCTCAAGAACGTAGAGGCGTACCAGCAAGTATCCAAAGCCATAAAGGAATCACGCAGGGAAGCAGAGCGCAACGACAAGGAGCTTGCGAAAGCTGGCGAACTCTACGACAAGTTAGGAGAAAAAGCTGAGTTAAGCAACAGCGTCTTGGAGAAAAAAGTCAAGATCACCGACGCAACTAAAATTGCCCTATACGAACTACAGAAACAGTACCCTCAGCATTTCGATAATATTGACCTTGAAAACCTGAAGTACGGAGATCAACTCAGCATCATCAGAAATATTAATCGCGAGCGCAAAATTAAGGACATCAGCAACGTCAATGCGATGAACAAGTTGGACGAGTCTATAGCCGAGAAGCAGAAGCGTGTTGCTGAACTGGAAGCCCGCGCCCAAGACGAACCTACCTTTTTCGGCCCAGGTTATATCGGTACCAAAAACGAAATTGATCAGTTGCAAAAGGACATTAAAGCGGAAAAGCAGGAACTTGAGAGAACAGCCCAGATGACCTCCGCAGGTTCTTGGTACTATAACAAAGGACAGCGCCACTTTAATGATGGTTCTCCTGACGATGAGAAAAAGAAGGATAAAGATAGTAAATTAGGGCACGGGACTGCGGGGCCTAAAGCAGTAGATATGGGTGAGGTCCTCCGCAAAAACCAGAATGAAACGGTTAAAAAAATACAAGAGTATGAAGTAAAGACCATTGAAAACACAATCAGCGAAATACAAACCCAATTGACCGATGCCCACAAACGTGGGGATGCAGTAGCGTTTAAAAATCTCTCCGGTAAATTGGAGCAGAAGTTCCAGGAACTCCGAGACAAAAAGGAAGAGCGCTTTGTAGAGGATTACTGGGCCTCGTTAGCGCAGAGTATCGGCGCGGAGTATCAAGATGGAAAATTCGTTTTCTCTGGTGACAAATCCGAGGATAACAAGAGGAACTACGAGGCAAACAAAGGTGGGTTTCTCGCAGATGTTCAAAAGCGCTTTGCCGCTTTCAGGACTGACCTTACTGCGGAGCAAAGCAAGAACCTGACCAAAATGCCTGACCCCAAAATAGATCTCCTTTCCCTCGGCGCAGACAAAAAAGAAAAAGTTCTCAATTTTGAACTCAAGGCATTCCAGCAGCGTGCTGAGATCCAGAAGGAGGAGACGTACACCGCCGCAGGTATTTATGAAATTGAGGAGTCAATCCTACTCAAGACTAGGGAAATCGGTGCCCAGAAAGTCAAGAATCTTGAGGCCGACAACGCGGCAATTGAGAAGTGGCTCAAGCAGAATGAAGGCAACGAGGCACTCAAGCAGAAAGCGGAGGAGTATCGCGGAGTACTGGAGCGAAACAAGGAGACCATCAAAGACCAGAACCTCCTCCTCGAAGCTCAAGGCAAGCAGTACGACCGATTAACTGACCACTCCTTCTGGAGTAACTTCAAGAAGGGTTCTGGGTCTGCTTGGTCTAGCATCTCCGACACTGACAAGCTCTCCCAAGGTCTCGGCTCCGACCTCACCAACTCAGCATTCAACGGAATCACAGGCACGCTAAGCAACACCCTCTCCACCTTCATAATGCCCGATCAAGATGCAATCGACAGCATCAAGTCCAAGATCAACGAGTTGAATGTTCAGAAGGCGCAGATCCAGGCATCAATCAGTTCTATTACGTCGAAGGGCGAGTTCATGACCGGCGCCGACAAGACCGCGTTGAATGAGCAGGCGTCGGGACTGGAGGCTGTGAACGCTTCTTTAAGAGAGCAGGAGAAGTTGCTGGACAAGCAGAATAACGCTTGGAGTAGATTTAAGGACGGGCTCGCTGAGACCATGAAGCAGATCCTGAAGACTCTGCAGGAGTACATCATCAAGCTGATGGTCGTTGCTTTGGTTAAGAAGATCGCGGGTGTCGCCGCAGGTTCAGGAGGTGAAGGAACCATCCCCGCCATCGAGAACGTAGGAGGCCAGGATATTGCCACAGGCTTGGCTGCTACAGGAGCCACAGGCGGTTTGGTAGGCACCAACAGGATTGGCAAGAACCCCTTGATGGCCTTTGCGTCAGGTGGGTTAGTCCCGATGATGCCTGGGGCTGATCCCAATAAAGACAGTGTTCATGCGCTTCTGCAGCCAGGTGAATTTATTTTACCGGCGTCAGTAACCCGGAAGGTGGGTATCGGATTCCTTGAAAACCTCCGAGCACAGAAATTTGCAGAAGGTGGTCTCGTAGGTGGTTCAGGTAATAGAAGCAAAGGCGCCTCAGGAGAAATCCCAGTCAACTTAACTTTGATTAATGTAGCTGATGTAAATAGCATACCCCCTCAACCAGTGGACGCAAATCAAGTCATCAACATCGTTAGTTTTGACATCAACAAAAAAGGCACCATTCACAGAACAATGAAACTAGCAATCTAACAAGGTGGGCCAAGATTTATCTTGGCCCGCAGAGGATATATGCGAAAAGAACTGGAAGATTTAACAGGCAAGCATTTTGGACTTTGGACTGTAATTGAGTTTGCTAGGTATAAACCTGAAGCATATTGGTTGTGCAAGTGCGGGTGTGGAAAAGTTAAAGAAGTTTATGGATACAACCTCAAGCGGGGTTTTACTAACTCATGCGGTTGTATCCCCACAATTGTAGTAAACAGGCCTAAGACCCAGAAGCCTAGAAAAGATTTGGTTGGGTGTAGGTTTGGCAGGCTTGTGGTAGTTAATTTTTCACATAGTAAAAATAGCAAGCACTACTGGGTTTGCAAGTGTGATTGCGGCAATATAATTACCAAATTTACAGCAGCTTTGACTTCTAAAAATCATCCGGATAAATCGTGTGGCTGCTGGGCCAAGGAAAAGAAAGTTGCAACACTTAAGGAATATTTCTCAGATGGCAAACGGAGTCCTAAATTAATAGACTACACTGGCAGGCGGTTCGGGCGCTTAGAAGTACTTAAACTGCTTCCTCAAAGGACCAAAAATAGAACGACTTGGCTTGTAAAATGTGACTGTGGGGAAGAAAAAGCGGTATCCAGGGGGGCACTTGATAGTGGGCGAGTCAATTCTTGCGGTTGCTTCCGAAGAGAGGATTCTAGAAAGAAAATGCTTAAATTGCGCCCAACGCAGGTTGGTCAAAATAATCCAGCATGGAATCCTGATATCACAGATGAAGAGCGCAAGCTTAGACAGAAGAGGTTGAGGAGTAAAGAGGTAACTGAGTGGGCTAAGACAATAAAAATAAGAGATAACTTCACATGCCAGTTGTGTAATGGTGGTGGGCGCCTTAATTCCCACCACCTAGATTCCTACCGAGCACACCCAGACAAGCGTACTGACTTGACCAACGGAGTAACTCTGTGTAAAACCTGCCACGATGCTTTTCACAGTGCATTCGGTAGGAAAGTAACTTACGCGGATCAGTATTACGAATTCAGGGATTACTACGCCCAAACAAATTCATATATGAATTCAAAATCAGGATAATGCGCGTTCCTGAAGACCTAACAAATAAAACCTTCGGCAGGCTTCTGGTGCTTAAAAGGGCGCCAAACAAGAACGGAAGAACCTGCTGGCTCTGCTTATGTACCTGCGGGACATTTAAGGAGGTGCGTGCTGCTAGTCTGAAAAATGGCAGCACCACCTCCTGTGGTTGTAAGCGAAGAGAAAGGCTCCACGAAATGATGAAGCAAGGGACCTTGCGCGGAAGAGGAATCGAGCACCTGAAATGGGCGGGTGCAATTAAATCCAGAGACGGGAAATCTTGCTTCCTCTGCAATCATCCAAGCAAATTAGCAGCGCACCACCTCTATTCCTACCACGCCCACCCTGAGTTGAGAACTTCTTTATCCAACGGCGTCACTCTTTGCGATCAGTGCCACAAAGAATTCCACAAGATGTTCTCGTTCAAGTTTAATAACCCAGATCAATTCACGGAGTTTCGGGAATATTATTTCGACCGGATGTATTCAGAAATGGATTTGAATTCGGATTGGCATATTTCTTTCTATTAATTTTAGGAAATAAGGTACCCGCAGACCCATATTAGAGTACAGAAGCAGCTTTTTCTTACTTGAGGAGAACCCATGCCAACCCCAGTTTTCCCTACAAATTATACAACGGCTGGTCTGCCCTCTACCACAGGGACGGACCACAGATTGCCTAATCCGGCTAGACCATTAGCCGAGGCAATCAAGGTTCCCTCAATCACTTTTCAGGCGGATTCGGGGCATACTCAAAGAAGGGTAAAAAGCAACCCTATAAAAGTCTGGGATTGTAACTACCCCGCGCTCTACGCGAACCAGGCGCAAGCCATAGAGACCTTTTTCCTAACTATGTACGGATCTGTCACCTCTTTCGATTGGTGGCATCCAGTTTCTAAATCAAAATACCACGTCCGTTTCCAGTCGGACACGCTCGAAAAAAAGTACATCGAGCACGGACCCAAAGGTCCTATATACACGCTCTCGTTTAAGCTGGAGCAGACGTGGTAGTACCTGTTGATCCTGAAGTTCTCACAAACCTTCAGAAAGAATGCACCAAATCGAATAAAGAAATCTGCGGAATTGTCAGCACAAACCAAGAAGTCTTCTTCATCCCCAACATCTCCAAAACCCCGAGCAACTCCTTCCTGATGGACCAAGCACAGTACTTCCGGACCCTGAATTCCCTCTCCCGTTCAGGCCTTGGAGTACTGTGCCTTTTCCACACCCATCCTGGAGCTTCACCGGAGCCCTCGGAGAAGGACTTGGAGTTCATGAAGAAATCTGCTTATGCGATGCTGATCGTTTCGTCTACCTCTTGGAGGTACTTAGATGGCCCGGATTAATCACCCGCTTTTCCAGAAGAAAACCACCGAATCCGCACAAGGCAAAATTCTTCATCTGATAGAAATCGAAATCCCGGACAATCCTACTTTAAGGATCGTAGACAGCAACTGCGACATCTCGTTCGGTTCGGTGGTTTATTCTAAATTCCCGGTTCAATATTCCGGAACTACGATGTCCTCCGATGGCTCGATTGACAAGGCCACTTTGACCGTAGCAAATCCAGGCAGGGTTTTTCAGCACTACGTGAACGACTTCAAAGCTTTGAGAGGAACCAGAGTCTCGGTCAAAACGACCTACGAATCCTTCGCGGATTTTACCTACACGTTTGGGGCGGATGGTTCAGTCACCCCGCAGGCTAATGGACTGGCGGACTCCACAGCCTACATCGAAGACGCCTTCGTAGTTGACAGTTACACCTCCAACGAAACCTCGATTGTCTTCAACCTGGACCCGATTGTTGACTTCAACATTCGGCTTCCTCGGACTGCCTTCAACTCCAACGTATGCCGCTTCAGGTACAAAGATCCCAGGACCTGCATGTACTCTGGGAATCTATCAACCTGCAAGAAGACCTTAGATGACTGCAAACTCCATTTATTTGAAGTGGTTGATGCGGGAAGTACTACGATTGCTGCGGGGGGTTCTATAGCCACGACTACGAATGTGGTCGCTCCGATTGCAGGTGATTTTTTGACAATTGGATCGGAAGTATTTGAAATTGAGGGAGTTATTGAAGGTTCTCCAATAACCAACCAGCCTACCTCGACCACGACTGATGGGCACATAGTGGTCTATAGAAGGCTTGTGTATCAAGGAGTTAATATTCAGTTGGCTTCAGTTTCTACTTTAGGCGTTTCTGGTATTGGGAAAATCTACAAAGGAAATCACGAACGATTCGGTGGATTTCCTGGGGTTCCCTCGGGAGTTCGAAGGATCAGGCTGTGAGGTTTTTAGAATATCTTCAGATTCCCTACTGCCACAAAAAGTCGGACTGCTTCGGATTGGTCAGGAAATTTTATGAAAATGAATTTCAAATTGAACTTCCCGACTTCGACTACGAGGAAAATTGGCATGATTCAGATCCGGATCTGATTTTCTTGAAAGCTCTCGAATTTGGCTTCTGTTCAATTTTTAGTTCACCCAAGTTTGGTGACGTTCTGGTTTTAAAGCACCGAGGGCTCCCTACTCACTTGGGTGTCGTAATCGACAAAGGGGATTTCCTCCACACAACTCTAAAAGGCACTGCCTGTCATTCACACGTTAGCGGGTTTTGGGCTGACAAGATTTGTGCAGTCCTCAGGTACAAAAAGGACTGAACCGTGAAAATACTTCTGGATAAAGAGTTGATCCGCTACACCTCGCTTCAGGATGAAGTAGAAGTCTCAGGCACAACCGTGGTTGATGCCTTAGAAGACCTCTTCAACAAATTCCCGCAGTTCCTGGTTTTCCTCACGGTGTACAAAGGCGCTGAAGCAGAGAAGACCTCTATCCGATTGAATGGCGAATACCTGTTCGATCCGAAGGACTTGCATCGAGTTGTTTACGCTGAGGATATTATTGAGTTTGGTAGGGATGTCCCTGAGGGTGAGAAGGGCGGGCTGCAGATAGTTGTTGGTGCGGTTTTAATAGCGGCGTCCATCATGACGGCAGGAACCACGACTTGGGCTGCGATGGGCTTTTGGGCACAAATGGGCGTGACTATGGGTGCCGGGATGGTGCTTGGGGGTGTTACTTCCTTAATTGTTGGTTCCCCCAAGCTCCCTACATTCGACTCAGGTAACTCCACTTCAGCCACCTACACCTTCTCGGGAATCAAAAACACTACAGTCTCTGGAACTCCAATCCCGATTGTCTACGGGAGGCACAGGGTTGGTGGGCACGTCTTGAATGCCTATGTGGATGTTCTAGGTCAGTACAGTTACCTCTACACCCTACTGGGGATCGCGTCTGGGCCAATTAATCAGATTGACCCCTACACCATCGAGATCAATGAACGGAACCAAGATAACTTTCAGGATCTGGCTTTCTACTGGAGGAAGGGTGATCAGTTCAATTTACCTCCAGCAGTCAATCCCTTGATTCAGCCCCAAGAAGTCGTGTTCAAGGAAGCCATATCTCCTTCCAGTTTTGTTGATAGTTGGTACACGTTGTTGCTTCCAAACGGAGGTGATGTAGACCAGATAAATTTTAGATTGCAACACAAAAGCGGGATTTTGCTGGTTGAGCAGGGGGTGGGTAGGCTGCAGGTGTACAAGCAGGATGAAACCACCTTACTGTATGACTACGTGGTCCCTCCTAATGTGTGGACACTAAAAAATCCAGGGATTACTGTTACGTACCCAACCATGATTAAGTTCGGGGAGTTGCTATCTGGCAACTTTATAGTTAAGGCTCAGGTTTACCAGACTGACCCTGATTCAGGCTACCCCGTATTATCCACCATCCCACTAGAAGAACTCAAAATTCTGGAGTATGTGAACACCAACTCGGAAGATACTACACTAGACACGCTCGCAGTAATGAAGGGATTTAACCAACTTCAAAATTCCATCAGCTTTAACCAACTTATTCCTGACGAAGACCCTGACAACCAAAATATTGGGGCCATAGTTTCCACAGAAACTCCGGTAGAAACTGTCAAGATTCGCTTGAGTGCTCCAGGCTTTTATTCTGGCAACGGGACACTAGGTGCAACAGTCCAATTTAAAGTCTACACCAGACAAAGCAATGTGAGCGCCTGGAGCCTCTACGACTTCACGGCCAATAAAGAGCCTGGTGTAGAGGATACAGATTGGAACTACTTCAAAACAGACAAGCCTTCTAAAACGGAAGTCTCCGTAGCGAGAACCATCACCCTCCCGAGCATCGACTACTACGACATTAAGGTTGTTCGAGTAACCCCACGGCACACCTCAGACATTACCATCGCAGACGACATTTACCTGGCTGACCTTATTGAGATCTCTAGTGAAGGCTTGGCTTACCCTTGGGTCGCCCTTCTTGGAGCCAGGATTAGAGCTACGGACCAAATCTCAGGGAGCCTCCCCACGATCACGTCGATCATCGAGGGCTCCTGTGTCTCTTTGCCTACAGGCTACGTTAGCGAATACGACCCAAACACGAACCGTTCGATCAGGTACTGGTCCCAAGCTTGGGACGGCACCATGAGCACCGATTCCGACCCCGATAATGTCATTTGGACTGACTCCCCTATCTGGTGCCTCTGGGATCTCTTAACCAACCCGATTCACGGCCTCAACGAGCATTTCTCGATAAAACCTGAGAAGAAGAATCTGGTTCTGGCTAACCTGGTGCAGATGAGTTACTACTGCGATCAGTATTTGTTTGAGGACGGGACGGTTGCCACCTCCTACAACGAAGTCGATGCTGAAGGTGTATTTCCTCGGGTAAGGTATTCGCTGAATCTGGTTATCGACCAAAGCAAGTCCACAAGAGAATGGGTCAACATCATTTGTGCCTCGATGAATGCCCTGCTCTTCCAAGCAGACGGGATGGTCTACCTCGATGTGGATCAGCCGAAGAACATCACTCAGATTTTCAATATGAGTAACATCAAGGATTATTCCCAGAGTTGTGCCTCGCTCCGGTCGATCCCTAATACTTACGAGGTATCCTTCTACAACAAGGACAAGGACTATGATCAAGATTCGTTCTTGATTGAGACTCCTGAGTACCAAGCAAGCGACTTAACCACAGAAGAGCGCAAGCAGACCATGAGTTACATCGGGGTCACCGACGAGCGACAGGTTAGAAATCTTTTGTTCCGGACGATGAACGTAGCGAGCAACACCGGGACCATCGTTAGTTTTAAGACCGGCACGGAAGGCCTGATGAGCACCGTATTTTCCGTCGTAGGCGTTCAACACGACGTACCCCAATGGGGCTCCGGAGGGCTTATCCAGGAAGTGGAAAATGCCGGATCTTCCTGGTTGGTCACCCTGAGTGATTCCTTCGCCTACACCTTACTTGAAGGAGATAACCTCTGGGGGCAACTAGCAATCAGCATCTCGAACGAAGGAAAGGTCCCAGTTGAAATCGGAGTGGTTGAGCCTGGGGTTAACGGAACATATTCAGAAGTGAATATTTCCAAGACCTACGTGGATTCTGAGGGAGTCACCCAGAACTTCACTCCTGAAGCTGGAGCGACATACATCCTGGGCCAAGTAACCAACGCGGTGAAGCCCTTCAAAATCCTTAATTTGAAAAGGGACTCAGACGAACTTACTGAAGTCACTGCGGTGGAGTATCTCGAAGACGCTTATAGTGACGACATCACCAACATGCCGGTCGTGGCAATGCCTGCGTTCAGCCAATTGCCTTCCGTGGATAAAACTTCTGTCACATCAGTCGTGGCTGAGGAAACCATCTACGTGGACACCACAGGAAACCTGAAGACTGGGGCCACGGTTTACTACGCCGTTCAAAACAACCTTCTCTGGGCGGGGTGCATCGTCTACTACGGGATCGCTGGTAATTACTCACTGACTCCTGTGGATAAAACCGGAATCGTGTTCATCCCAGAGATTAGTCAAGAAGGCGACTACGACTTCATCTGCGTCTCCCTTTATTCAGACGGGACCAGGCAAACTGTAGCGGATGCTTTAGCTGATTCCAGGCAGCCCTATACCTCCCTCCATCTCACGCCCTATGTAGAAAACACGGAGTTCCTCAAAGGAGTCTCTGGGCTCCAATTGGTGGGCCAAGGGAACGACTCAGAATTCGTAGGCAAGGACGCCAAGTTCACCTGGAGAAGACCCTCAGCAACCGACTTCAGGGTCAATAATGTTGCCTCGGATAATCCTCTGGGAGTTCAGAACGCCGATAGCTGGCTTAGAGAATACCGGGTGGAGATTAAGGATTCTTCCGGCAATTTACTGAGGACCACGAAGACCTTTGACGAATCCTACGTATACACCTACGAGCAGAATTACTCGGACTCAGGGACGCTGCCTCACCGGGAGTTCTCCATCGGGATCACGGCGGTTGACCGTTTAGGCAGGTCCTCCAAAACTTCAACTCTGACGGTGAGCAACCCGGCGCCCCCTGCGGTGGCATAGAGGACAAAATGATTAAATTAACTGGAGGAATCGGTAGCTTCACAATTACATGGGACCCAATTAATATTCCGGATGTCCTGGGCTACGTAGTTTGTGGGCAACCCGGCGTTGAAGATTTCGCAGTCAGCGGGTCCAATATTTTGAACGTAGGCCCTGAGACATCCTTCACTTATTATCCCGCAACCTCAGGGATGTTTTCGGTGAAGGTCGCTTGCTACGACAGCTTCAGCAACCCCAAAGCTCTCATCCTGTCCGACCTGAACTTCTCCGCTCTGCAAACCGTGGAGGTCAAAGGCCTGCTTGCAGAAGCTCTGGAGGCTCTCACAGGCCAACTCACCGAGAGCCAACTTCACCAAGATTTGTCCGGGAGGATCGACTTGATCGACCTCCCGGCACTTGGATTGGTTGATCGTTTGGATCAAGAGATTCTTGACAGGGGCTTGGCGGTGACTCAGGAGGCCCAGAACAGGGCCACAGCACTGACCAGTTACTACACGAAGACTGAAGCCGATTCAGCAACATCTTCAGCAATCACTGGAGCGACTTCTTCTCTTGTCAGTAATTCCTCACTAGCGACTTCCTTAACAAGTTACTACACCAAGACTGAGGCCGATTCAGCAACCTCTTCAGCAATTACCGGAGCGACTTCTTCGTTGGTAAGTAATTCGTCCCTAGCGACTTCCTTAACAAGTTACTACACGAAGACTGCAGCCGATTCAGCAACCGCCTCAGCAATCACTGGAGCGACTTCAGAATTCATTACCAATTCCTCACTAGCGACTTCCTTAACAAGTTACTACACCAAGACTGAGGCCGATTCAGCAACCTCTTCAGCAATTACCGGAGCGACTTCTTCGTTGGTAAGTAATTCGTCCCTAGCGACTTCCTTAACAAGTTACTACACGAAGACTGCAGCCGATTCAGCAACCGCCTCAGCAATCACTGGAGCGACTTCAGAATTCATTACCAATTCCTCGCTAGCGACTTCCTTAACAAGTTACTACACCAAGACTGCGGCTGATTCAGCGATTGCCGACTACGTGAACAATACCAGCACCACGATTCAAGGATTGGTCGCTTCTGCCTCCATTGAGTCACACGTTAGGGCATCAACCACAGGGCCTGATTGGGATTCTGGAACGGCCTACTCGAAGGGCAAGGTGGTGGTGTTCAAAGTAGGAACCGAGCCTTATTTGTTCCAGCGGATTACATCCACGGGAGGAACTCCTTCTCCTTCAGTAGTCACCGGGGTCGCTCAGACTACCACAGACTGGAAGCCGGTAACCGCTAACCTCTACGCCGAGACCATGCTCAAGACGGATGTGAACGGGCATGTGGTTGGGGTTGGAATAGCGAACGACGGAGTGACAGGCGAAGTCGAGATCCTGGCTGACAAGTTCAAGATTGTACATCCTACGCTGCCTGAGCAATCGGCTCAGGTTTTCACCGTAGGGACTGTGGATGGGGTCACAGGTCAAGTAGGCATCAACGGCGCTTTGCTGATCGACGGCTCACTTTCGGTTAGCCAGAACGTCTCCGTGGGTGGGACTCTGAGTATCGGAGGAGCTACCGTATCTTTTGCAGCGCCTACTCCAAGCGGGATAGGTGCTATCGAGACTAACTTAGGTAACGCGCCTGCTTCCATTTTGAATTCGAATGTAACCGCGACTTCAATCGGTGCGATTAAGACCGACTTGGCTAACGCCCCTGCAGATATTTTGAACAGCAACGTAACCCCAGTATCCATAAGTGCGGTAGCCACGAGCTTGAGTAACGCCCCTGCGGGAATCCTAAATTCAAACGTGACTCCTACGTCTATAAGTGCCGTCGCCACTGACTTGACCAACGCTCCTTCCGGAATCCTAAATTCAAATGTGACTCCCGCGTCCATAAGCGCAGTGGCGACGAGTTTGAGCAATGCGCCTGCAGGAATCCTAAATTCGAATGTAACCGCGACTTCAATCGGTGCGATTAAGACCGACTTGACGAATGCTCCCGGAGGCATCCTCAACAGTAGCATCTCAATCAGTTCCACCGGGGTTTTATCTGGAGGCGGTGGCGGGACCGTTACTTTAACCGGCTTGGGCTACACAATTCCCACCTACGACCTGATAGGCGGGACTAAACCTGCAGCAGACGCGGATAAAACCAGCACCATTTTAGGCGACACAGGGACTTTAACGCTGAACGCAGCCCTGACCATCAACTCCCTCCTGACCATCTCAGGAAGTGCCGCAGGAATAACTTCCGGGCTGGCAAGTTATTCTTCTGATGGTACCGGCTTCTGGATCAGCAAGGACACAAGCAACTCGCGAATGCGCGTGGGCACTGTGAGTGCTGGAGTTCTAACCAACGGGTTCGTTTGGGATGGGACTGCGTTTAAAGTCAAGGGCGAGATTCAGGCGACCTCGGGTACGTTTGAAGGGAACATCAATTCGAGCGCGACGATTACTGGTGGGACTATTGTAGGCGGTACGCTGAAGACCGCAAGCACTGGTAAGCGGTTTACTGTAGGAGGTACTGAAGAAGCAATAATGTACGATGCAACCGACACAGCGATTGCTAAAATGGGGGAGTATGGTTTCTACTCCAATTTGAAGGCTGGAGTTAGCTGGTCCTACAACTTTGAAGGAGTAAATGCGGCTAATTTTGGAGATGGGTGCCATCTAACCAAAAGTGGTTATGGGGGCGTCGTTGGGTATTTCAAAAGTACATCTACTGACAGTACCTACAACGTTTCTGCCGTTCTAGCTGAATCTGCTAACGGAGATGGAGTAGATGCTTCAGGAGCAGCGGGATACTATGACTTCTACGCCTATGGCGCCGGGACAAACGGGCCTTTTACTGGCAGTCATGACGCAATTATAGACATGCAAGATCCCGCAACACAGGGAGATATTATCGCGGATATTTTAATAATTAATCGACGAGACGTATCAAACTGTATTAGCGAGGTTGCGCTAGTTCACGAGGCACACTCCCCCGCTCTCGGTGTACTTACCTACCGAAGACCCTTAGGCAGAAAAGTTCCTGCTGCCTTAACCGGGGCAGAACCTGTCCTGTATGAGTTAGATCAAGCAAACAAGGAGTTTTGCATTGTGAACTCCCTCGGAGAGGGACAAATAAATGTCTGCAAAGATGGAGGAGCCATCCGCGCTGGTGACTATATTTGCTCCTCCACCCGGCCTGGTAAGGGCATGAGGCAGTCTGACGACTTGCTCCACAATTACACAGTGGCAAAGGCCAGAGAATCCTGTGTGTGGCAAGAGGGTGAGGACGATATCAGGATGATCGCCTGCACCTACCATTGCGGTTAGAAGAAGTAACTTTTGACGTTGCAGTAGTTGGCGTCGGTTTCCCAGTCAAGATAATAACTAGCACCGGGAAATTGGATTACCAGTAGGTAATAAGGCGCAGAGTCTGTGTAGTAGGTAATCTTGGTGCTGGTGTCACGGTACTTAAGTATTTCGGCTGCTTTATCTTGGCAGGCACCATAATCAGCAGCTTGGGTTGGCGCAGCCAAAGCTGCCTGCGTAACACCAGCCTCGCTACCACAACCAGCCAACAACCCAACGACCAACAAAATAATCATTTTTTTCATCAACCACCTCCTAGAAATTTAATTAATCAAATACTAACCCAACTCAGCAACCATGTCAACATAAAAATTCACTTCTGTACATAAATTCACTCCACCAAAGGAGTCTCCTAGATGGCGCAATACAAACTCGGAACAATTTCAATAACTAACGGCACAAATGTGGTGACCGGGGTTGCTACACAATTTCTAGCAAATGTGGCTGTAGGTAACTCCTTTAAGGTTGCTGGGATCAACGCTATTTACTCAGTGATCGCGGTGGACTCCGACACGCAGATTAGGATAAGCCCCAATTACGCCGGGACTACTGCTGCAGGAGCGCAGTACCAGATTTCAACCTCATTTACTCCCAACCTGAATCTGGCTGAAATCGAGACAGGGGATTCCGAATTCGCGTTCCACCTGACCCATGAGGTCATCCGAAAGTTGGACGCAGCAATTCCTGATTATACTGATGCGTTGGCAAGTAAATCTCCTTTGGCTGGGCCTGGGAGTTCTCAAAGTTTTAGTGTGGGGGCGTTGACGGCTACCACTTTGAACGGGTTTGCTACCTCCCAGACGCCGGGGGCGAATCAGATACTGGTGACTAACGCCAGTGGGGCTCTGGTGGTTCCCGGTGGTGCGATATTGGGCGCTCATGATGGCTCAGATAAAACATTCGTCGAACGGTTCAGCGGTGCAGCCCCCTACGCATACCTCAGCAGTGGCTCTGCTGATACTGATAGCTCTTCAGGATGGGTACTCCAATGCAGGAACTCGGCGGGGCAACTCTATAACGCACTGCAGATTGATGGTCGCGGAGACACAGCTACGGCTCCGGCTATCGCCGTGGCGTCAACAGGCAAAGTCGGCATTGGTGCAGTGGCGCCCCAAGCGATGCTGGAGGTTTTGGGTAATACCACCGTCTCTGGGTGGAGCGTCACCCAAGTTCTGAATGGTAACTACGCTGCGGGTGCGGGCGGTCTACCTGGGCTTCTTTTCCAATCCAACGGCACAATCCAGGCACTAATAAGGACTCCCAACGGTGGCGGGCTGGCTTTCCATTATGGGACAGGGTTGGCTGAGGCAATGCGTATCACCTCTGCCGGGAATCTTCTCATCGGTGTTACAACAGCTAACGGCTCTGGCGCGTCACTCCAGACCAAAGATGGCCTCACCTTCCCCGCAACACAGGTTGCCTCAGCTGACCCGAACACGCTGGATGATTATCGGGAGGCATCATACACGGGTACAGCAACAGGACTGACAACAGCCCCAACAGGAATATTTACGTTTGTTCGTGCAGGTGGTTTGGTGGTAATGGACATCCCGACAATAATTGGCGAGAGCAACTCGACCGCGTTCACGGTAACAGGGATGCCAACTACGTGCAGACCTGTGTCAGCCAGGCGCGTTGTTGTGCGCGGGCAGGATAACGGGGTAGGTATATTCGGGTTGGTGACCATCGGTGCGGACGGTGTAATCACTATGTCACCGAGCCCGGCGACCGGAGCCCTTTTTGCGGCATCGGGTAGCAAGGGTGTCGCCCAAACTACAGTTACTTATCCCATATAAAAGGAGCCAAATCATGTTTGAAGAAACAAGCGAACTCGTAGAAGTGACCGTCCTCCCCGCAGAAGGCAATATCCAGGTAGGTAGGATGAACACAGTCAAGAAAGACGGCGAAGTAATTTCAAAGAAGATCCACTACACCCTTTATTCGCCTGAGATGAAGGACCAGTTCATCACCGACATCGAGGCCCCCGCCAACGGAGGCACCCCTGGCATGGCTGCGCCGTACATCCAAGCTGTAGGTTGGTAAAAGGAAAATAAAATGAATTTTCAGATTGAACTTGCAGAAAATGAGATCAACTATATTTTAACCACTCTCCAAGACAAGCCCTTCAAAGAGGTCGTCGGGCTGATCGACAAAATCATGAAGCAGGCGAATGAGCAACTTTCGGTTAAAGAAGAAGTCCAAGATAAAGAATAAGAATTCAGATGTGAATCCTTGGAGGAGACTAGATGAACTACAATGACACAATTGAGCAGGGTGCCACTTTCTATCGAGAGGTGACCCTCTACACGGACATAAGCAAAACCACGCCGACCAACCTCACCGACAAGACTCCAAGAGCCTCCCTCATGACTCAGAATGGTCTGCATGTGGCAAATTTTGGTTGTGCTGTTTTGACTGCGTTAGAAGGCACAATTGCTTGGACCATGCCGCGTGCTACCACAGCACTACTAGAGCCCAGGCAGTACCTCTACAATTTGGACCTCGACGACGCTGATGATATCACCACCGACCGAGCATTATCTGGACAGATCACGGTGAAGACTGGGCAGGTGCTTTAATGACCGCCTCGGTAGCAGCTAGAGCCATCTTCGGGCTAATTTTAGCTGGACTGATCCATGCGTCGGTGCTCTCGGAGGAAATCTATTGGGGTGTAGAAGCGCCTAGAGCGACCCACTCCGTGGTGACTCCCCGACCACCCGCCGTGACCGCTGAGGGAAACCTCTACGATGCAACAACCGGCGCATTTTTGTACGACGCAGTTACAGGAGCGCCTTTAATGGCTTAGTGAGGTGGAAATGTCGGCTCAACCAATTTCAATTCAACAATTTTTAGAGGGAGTCCCTGTTGAATCCAGCCCTGAAAGTGGGGCCTACTTGGTCTCCGTGCGCAGCGGTGTTATTCGTAGGATCGGCTATTCCTCCCTCGTCTTGTCTCCCGCCGAGCGTGCTGCTAATGGTGAAGTGACTCAGATCCTTGGGTATCTCACTGAATTGGGCGACTTCACCGTTGAGACTCTAGCCTTGATAGAAGAGAAGCGCGCTGCAGGCTGGCCGGATTACTCGATACACATTCGCATCATGGGTACCTCCACTGTTGGTCTTGGTTCTTTTGTCGGGGTTTCTACTGCGGCGAGTGTCGCTGAATTTTCTGGGGTAGGTGGGTGGGCAGGACTAGGCTCTCTCACAGGGCTCTTTGTTTCGGCAGATGCTGCTGAATTTTCCGGCATTGGCATAGCAATTGGCCTTGGTTCCCTCGCGGGGATCTCTGGAGCAACCAGTGTCGCTGAGGGCTCAGGAGTAGGGATAGCGCTAGGTATTGGCTCTCTTGATTGGGTGCAAACCGCTTCGTCTGTGAGTGATTTCGCTGGGATTGGAATTGCCGCTGGGGATGGGATTGGGGCGGTTACTGGAGTTCTGGCTACTTTGAGTGTGGCGGAACTTCTAGGCGCGGGAATCTCCTTAGGGATAGGGGCTTTGGCTGAAGTCGTTGTCGGAACCTCCGTAGAGGAAATTAGTGGTTCTGGCGTAGCTCTCGGGGTTGGTTCAGTAACAGGGGTGACTACTACTTCCTCCGTAGAGGAAATTAGCGGTTCGGGTGAGACGATCATTCTTGGGATAGGTGCTTTGACTGAAGTGAGCGCCGTAACTAGTGTAGCAGAAATATCTGGTACTGGAGTAGCACTTGGGGTTGGTGCAGGGACAGGCGTAACTGTGGCGTCTGAGGTTGCTGAAATATCAGGGGTTGGCGAAGCTGCAACCACTCCGGGCATTGCTGATCTGACTGGAGTTACAATCTCATCAAGCACTGAGGCTGCAACAGGAGTTGGGGTTGCTGTTGGTATCGGTGCTGCTACTGGAGTAACGGCTACGGCGTCTGTAGGTAGTGTTGATGGAGTTGGGGCTGCAGGAGCACCTGACGCACCCTCTGCGCCGACCCTCGCAACCGCATCCAGCAGCATAACGCCGTCATGGGGTGCGGTATCAGGTGCGACGAGTTATAACGTGTATTGGAAAGCAGGAACTGCTCCAACAGCAACGGATGGGTCAGACGGGGCGACCAAAATTACAGGTGCAACTTCAGGCACGGCTGTAACAGGGCTGACAAATGGTACAACATACTACTTCTGTGTTACGGCTGTTAATGCAAGCGGAGAAAGTGCTTTGAGCGCAAGCGATAACGCAGTTCCTAATGTGGTTACAGCCTACAGTTATGGTTTTGAGGACGGATTAACTACAGGGTTGGTAGGGACGATTGTACAAGCACAGGAACTATATTCTCATACCGGTAGTTACTGTGGGTTCGCAGTTGCGGACGCACCACTAGGTGATTTTATGGAGTTATACAATCATACAGTGAACCCAACACAAACTACAGGTCACAGCATTTGGGTGCGTAGCGGGTCCTCTGAGGCTACTCCTAGCAATAGAACAGTTAAAATCTATCAAGGTGTGACACTTAAAGGTACCTTTATTGTGCCTCCTGATGCGTGGACCCAGTTATCCTTTGATCTTCTAGTGGAGAGTAGCGCCTTATCTGTGCAGGTCGAATCTACTTATTGGCTTGTTGACCCTGATGAAGGTTACGACGCGAGTCTTGTATTTGATGACATTGAGATTTTATAGAGGTGGCTCGTGCTATATATAAATAATGGAACAATTAAAATAGGGATTGTTCTCGAAGAGGGTGGACGACTAGCTCATTTTTCTAATTTGATCGATAATGTCAATGTATTCCCGTACGTTGAAGGTACACTTGTTGAAATTGGCACCATAATGTCCGTATATGGCGATCCTTTAGGAGCCACTGACGGCAAGGGGTGGAATCTTAATCAACAACTAAGTCAGTTTGGGGAATTGCCTTCAATCGTAACAGGTCCCATTATTACTGAAAACGAAATCTATGTAAAAGCACTGCCCGTCATCTTTGAATATTATGATGGTAATATGGATGTCAACCTAGAGTTGGAGCAATGGCTCACGCTCAATGGTAACGTAGTCACAATGCGGCACAAGCTGACGTATACCGGTCCCGATAGGAGCCAAAATTATGCAACAATGGGTGAGGTTGCCGAGCCCCCCTGGTATGGTTCCCCTGGGGTATGGGCACAGGAAGCCCCGTTTGTAGCTATGTCGCCATCACTGAACCACTATGCACTTTATTCGGGTGGTGCCCCGTGGACAGGCCAAGCGGTAGAACAAGGTGTACTGGATACTTTTACAGGCACCACACCTACAACTCCCCCATGGTACAATCCCACAGAAAAATGGATGGCGGGGCTTAATTCTAGCGGATGGGGTCTTGGAATATACGCGCCCGACTGTGCTGGATTTTTAGCAGGAGATAGGGCGCCTTATTCTGTTGCAATCGAGCCCTCCCAGCCATTTGGTTTTACTGCCGGATGGCCTACGCCAGTCGTGATGGAATACACAGTGCATTTCACGATAGGCACTGTTGAAGAGATCAGATCACGATTCTACACTGTGTCGGCATACAGCTTTTCAGTCCAGCCTAGTGCCACTGATGGATTAATCAGTTATCAGACAGAATGTGCAAGTGACTACACCCTAGCCTACTCAACCGACAACGGGACCAACTTCACCACTGTCGGCACAGAATCCCCCGGCAGTCACACACTTGACCTCTCCGCTTTACCTAGCGGGACATATCAGGTCAAGCTCAGGATCACCCCTCTATCTGGCGACACCACCCCTGTGGTGAGTGAGGCGGTAGAGGCGGTGATAGGCATTGGTGTCATAGCAGGGACAGGTAACCTATCCGGGGTAGCAATCAGTGCAACCACCGAGGCAGCAACAGGAATCGGAGTCGCACTAGGTTTGGGCTCCCTCACCGAAATTTCCACTATAGCAACTACTGCACCAATAGAAGGGGTAGGCCAAACACTCATCGAAGGGGTAGGCGCTGCTTCAGGAGTCACGGTAGCAACCAGCACTGAAAACATCGTAGGTACCGGCATAACCGCAGGAACCATCAATCAAATCAGAGGCCCTGACAATCAAATTCTGGACCTTCGTGATGTCAACAACCAACCCATAACCATGCAGTATTTATAGGAGTTTCAAAATGGCATATAACGCCGGAGTAACCCGTTATCAGAAGAAGAAGTGGATGGACGAGCTTGTGACCAAAATTGGTGCAGGTTCCCTCAAAATGTCGATCCACTCCACTACGACCACTTGGGATGCAACTACCGATCCCACGACCCCGCAGGTTTATGGCACTACGGGCGAACTGACTTCCACTGGCACCGGCTACACCGCAGGTGGCTACGTGCTCACTGCAGCTAACCTCACTGCAAGCGGCAACGCTTACCAGCTTGATTTCGCAGATGTAGAGACTGCGGCAGGAACCATCGACCTCGGCACCTACTGCGGCTGCATCTACGACACCACCGACACCAGCCGCGTTCTGGCGATCTGCACTCTGACCGTCACGCAGGCATCCGCAGGTGGAGCAATGACGTTCACCATCCCGGCTAACGCCATTGCTTTGTCCTAATCAAATTCACATCTGAATTTGGAGCCGCTCTTGAATTAGAGAGCGGCTCTTTCAGGAGATCAAAAATGAAACCCAAGTGGCTTGAAATAGCCGAGAAAGAAATCGGAGTGCTCGAAAAGCGTGGAGGAGAAAATCCCAGAATCCTAGCCTACCACGCATCCACCACGCTCAAAGCAAAAGAGGACGAGATCCCCTGGTGTAGTTCTTTTATAAATTGGTGTGTCACCCAAGCAGGAATCAAAGGCACCAATTCGGCTGCTGCAATTTCGTGGCGGAATTGGGGCGTTCCAACAGAGCCCAAAGAAGGGGCCATTGTCATAATCAGGCAGAAAAAGAAGGGTACTGATAAAGCAACGGGAAGCTCCTCAGGGAATCACGTAGCGTTTTTCAAGAAGATTGAAAAAGGAAGGATTTTTCTTTTGGGAGGGAATCAGTCGGACCAGGCGAAGGTATCAAGTTTCGGTCTTGGGAGTTACGAGGTTCTTGACTGCAGGTGGCCTGCTCAGGTGTAACCAAAATAGATTTAAGGAGATAAAAATGAAAAAGCTTATTTTGCTTCTGGTACTCATAGCAGCAACCCCTGTAGTAGCAGCCGAAACTGGGTATCTAGAGAGGGACTACAGTGGCACGGTGCTTCAAGGTGGGGCTCCCAACGGCTTGCTTTCCCAGACCTTGACCATCAACTCAACGACCATTGACGGTACTGACTCTATCTGGTGGTCTCTGTACCCACCTACCGCCTGTAAGGTCCGAATCATGCCTACTTCTGCGAAAGGATCTTACCCCCAATTCACTGCTCCTGTCGGAGTCAGCCTCTCCAGATTTGTGAACAAGGCGACTCCTTTCATCAACTTCAGCGGATGTACTTCAGGAGAACTGCAGCGGCAGTAGGAATTGGGAGCCTTGAATATGAAATTATTTTTCCTCCTTCCTCTTATTACCGCCTGTTCCCTCAACTCAGTAGCGACTCCAAAAACCATAGCCATTGAAGCGGGAACCTCAGTCCGACACGACGTAGGTGATGTTCCTACTCGAATTAATACAGTTTCCATCAAAGCACTTTGGGAACTTAGAAAGTAGGAGGCCTAGATGAAAGTAATTTCGAGTTTAGATTTTTCGATCCTGGAAGACGATAAGTATCGGCTTGATGAGGAGATTGTTTATTTTTCGGGTAGGTATGGTAAGACGGCCACCGTTCCCGCAGGCTACATCTCCGATGGTGCCACAGGCGCAATGGACATTGCCTCAAGAGCTTGGTGGGTTCATGACATTTTATGCGAGCGAGGAAAATGGGATGATGGTGCACCACTGAGCAACTGGCATTGCTCGCAGGTTCTTCAGGACATCCTGAAGGAAGAAGGGAGGTACTGGCAGAGTAAGCGGTGGTTTTGGGCTACGTGGTTGCTCGGGGGTGGCAAGGCGAGAGAGAACGGGATGTTCTCGGTTACATAAAATTTAAAGTTCCTTCCTCCAAGGGGAACGAGAAAGGGCTCCTGGGTTGGTTACCAGGAGCCCTTTTGGTTTTTAGCGTTCGACTAAAGGAGCCAAAGCTCCTACGATTGCTTTGAAGAGGTAATCCTTCGCCTGCTGCTCGATGGGCAGTTCCTCATAGGGAACGAAGCACGGATGCTCCTTCTTCTCAGGGTCTTTCACAAGCCCATAGGTCCAACCGTCGCGCTCTTTCTCGGCGAGCCAAGAATCGTGTGAGGCGCTTGCAGGGGCGTCGGGATTGCCGAGATTGAACTCGACGCCGCTGATGGCGCTCTGCGCCTGCCAGTCAGGAGCCTCGCCCCAAGTAGGCTGGCTGTGATCCCCAAGGCAGGCACAAAAGGCGCGGTTAGCTTCGTGGCAAACTGCGGCTACGTGAATAATTTTCATTTGTCTACATCCTCTCGTTGATAGCTTTCTGGATATACTCCAGGGTCGCTGAAATTAGTAATTCGTTTGTCTCGCTGTCGATCAGGTCCGCGTAGACGATCCCGTGCCTTGTATCTTTTCCTCGTCTGAGGTTTGTGATTACTAGTGATTTGTTTTGGAGGTCTTTTGTCATTCAGAAGTCAACTCCCTTCTTAAAAATGTGTTGATTGGTGGACGCCAATTTGATCCCATACTGCTCCTTCTCGCCCCTCAGGTTCTCCTCGTACCGACCGCACTTGAGGTAGGCCAAGTACCGCTTAGCGAACTCCGGGACTTCCAAAGGCTTCAGCCGGGTGAAGAGCCATATGTCCAAGCAGTTCCGGTCTAGGTACCACAGGAGAGCTTCGAGTTCCTCGTGGTCTTGGTCGAAGGGCTCACCACCGAAGATCATAATGTTCTCGATCAACTCCGGGAAGAAATAAATCTTCCTGTTGACGTCAACCAAGGCATCCCTCCAAGGAACCCCTTGATTAAAATCCCAACTTTCAGGGTTGTGGCAGTTCGAGCAATGAGGACCTCGACACCCCGCCAAGTAAATATCGAGGCTTCTTGTTTCCAGCGAGAATTGAGTTGTCAGGACGTTCATGCAATTCCCGAGTAAAATTGCCTGTGAGGGAAATCCTGCTCCCGTCTGACCTTATGCCACGATTTAACCGAGGTAAGGAAGCCCACCACACGGGTCAGCTTGTCCACAATTTCTCCTCCGCATTCTGAGCAGGTTTCCGAGATCCCTACAGTCATGTGGCCGTTCTCACATTTGTTCAGTAGGAAGTTGATTGCGAAGTAGATGACCCCAGCTTTAGCTGCAGCCTTAATCAAGTTCACCACCAGCTTAGGATCTTCGATCTTCTGCTCCACATTCAGGTGACAAATGGAGCCTCCGGAGAAGTGCTTGTCGAACAGCCCTTGGAGCATTATGCGATCCAACAGGTCTGCTTCGACCGTCAGGGGGATGAACTGATTGCTGTAGAGGTCATACCTCTGGTTGAACCCGAGCAACCTGTCCTTCTCCGCGAGCTTGACAGAAACATTTTCTCCTGGGATTTGCTCACAATTATGAGGCGACTTGAGTTTCTTCTGCCACCTGTCGTTCTCGGAGTTGATGGTGTTCAGGATTGCTAGCACGAAATCCTGCCCGTCTTTGGTCATTATGTCGTAGCCCATAATCTCACAGGCTTCGTTCAGGCCATTAACCCCACAGGTCGAGTATTGCTTGTTGAGGTCCATAAATCCGTGGGAGTAAAGCGGGAGGTTCCCGTTCTCGATCCTCTTCTTGACGATGTGCCTTTTCGTGTTGTTGATTCGGGAGCACGTACCCACTAACCGCTCGACCTCAGCGAAGAATTTCTCGGGGTCCTTTTTGTGCCTGAAGGCTAGCTTCGGCATGTTGATGGTGACGACGCCGAGCGAACCGATTTTGCTGGAGCCCGAACCGAAGGAGTTGAAGTACTCGTTGTCGGTCTCGCTCCGGAGCCTGCAGCAACTTGAAAGGGTTGATGATTTCCCGGTGTAGATGTTGATGAAGCCAAATTCGAGGTTCCTCTCTGCTACCTGGTTGAGGAAGGTCTCGTCGTGGATTTCTCCTGAATCGTCTACTGCGAAGCACGCAGTCGTTATCGGGAACGTAATGGCGGTTCTTCGCATTTCAGTGTTCATTACATCGAGGAAAAGCATCTGCAGCTTTTTCACGATCTCGATGTCCGGAGTGGAACCGTCAGGGAAAACGTAGTTCGGGCAGAGGCTTCCCAAGAACTCCTCGTCATAAACCGAGACGTTCGTGAAGGGGCTCTGGGATGCCCTGAGCGGCTGATTGACCGTGTAGACGAAGGACACAAGATTCTCCTTCACATAACGCCAGCAATCCTCTTCACTCGCGAAGCTGAAGTTGGCATCCATCTTGGTCGCCAGAATATTCTTGACGTAGTAGCTCATGACGATCAGTAGATCCGCAAGTCCTGCCGCACCCAACGTAGAATTGCTGGCGAGCACTACGAACTGCTCCAGTTGCGACTTGAAGCTGTAGAGGTACTTAGGAGGCACTGAGGTGATTTTGCTGATCATCGGAAGGCCCAGAAGCATCACGTCGTATGTCGAGTAGTTGAAACAGTAGGCTTGGGACGATCCGATGCCATGAACGTCATTCACGTAGATGTCACCGCAGACCTGCATCTCGATAACCTCGTCCGCTGTCTCCTTATTATAGAGCTTCTTGAAGTGCTTCCACAGCATGTAGTAGGAATTCAGCTTCAGGAATGGCTTGGGCAACTCTGCGTTGTAGACGATGTTGCTCATGTCGCCCAAGTTGGAGTTGGCGTCTATTGAGACATCAGCCGTAGTTTTAGCCGCGAAGAAATCCTTGGAGAACTTGGGGAGGTCGAGTTGCTTCCCGATCCCATCCATATCGAAAAGCTTTTGCGGGTACTTGGATTTGAGGAGATCCATCAATTCTTCGAACTGAGGGTCGTAACTAAAAAAGATATTCATTTATGCTCGGTGCTCCTGTGGTGTTTGAAATGAAAGGCTGGCAGTTCCCCACCAGCCTTTCTAAAATTAAATTCCCGAATGGCCGAAACCGCCCTGCCCTCTTTCCGAGTCGCTCAGTTCGCCTACCTCTTCCCATTGGATCGTCTCGAACTTGTTCAGTACGAGTTGGCAGATCCTGTCGCCGGGATTGATGGTGCACGGCTCGGTGCCATGGTTGATCAGGATGGCCGCGAGTTCGTTTCTGAATCCTGCATCTATAGTCCCGACGCAATTAGCCAGGCTTATCCCGAATGCCATTGCTATCCCACTTCGAGGCCTCAGTTGGATCTCGTAGCCTTCTGGGATCTCCACTTGAATCCCAAGCGGAATCAGCTTCCTGTCTCGGGGCCACAAGGTGACTGGCTTTTCGATAGCAGCCCTTCCATCACAACCTGCGTCTCCCGGCTTGGCGTACACAGGTACTCCGAAATCTGCCAGATTCTTAACCTTAACGGCGACAGCCATTTACGCAGCCTCCCTGTCCCGATCTTGATACTCCCTGCACCAGGTCTGGGTCAGCGCATCGACTTCAAGGTCAACCTCAACGAATTCGTCGGAGTTCTTCTGGTACTCCTTCCACTTTTTGTAGTCGGCTTTAATCGACTTCACGCTCACGTCGTACTTCTTGGCGAATTCAGTGAGGGCGTCCTTGATGTCGGCGCCGATGTCCTTCTTCCTGACTTCCTGTGCTTCGATGTCCCTGTAGAAGGGAATGAGTTCTTCCTGCTTAATCATTAAAAATCTCCAGTTTTACTTTTATGTTCATGAGTTGGTCTGCTGCGTTATGAAGCTTCACAAGCTGCTTGTCGATGATGTGGGTCATGTAACGAGCCTCATCCGAAGTGAAGAGGGGCTCGCAGCCAGGGCAATCGCCTTCGGCCTCTTCATGGGAAATGAAAAGGACCGGCCCGGTGCAGATCGGGCAGACGTACATGAAGCCATCAGGAACTTCGAATTCGGTTGGTTCTGCTATTGGGTACTCGCATTTGCTGCAGTAATACGTCATTCTGGGAAGCTCCTTTAGGCTACGCTGATTTCAGCGGGTTCGATGTTAAGCATGTGAACATCCGGGTTCGAGGATGCCATATCCGCGAGATGGACTACGATCTCGTAGGGCGTGTACTCATCTGGGAATTTTTTGATCCTGTTTGCGGGAGACCTGCGGGCCGTCCAAATCCCCATATGATGCGCGATAGCCCCTGTGATAGCCGAGAGCATTGGGACTTCCTCACCCTTCTCCTCTTTGAATTCCTGCGCTGCTTTGTGGACGAAGAGGGCACTGTCCCAATCGTGGAATTTCCCAGTAAATTTCTGCTTGACCTCAACGCCCTTCTCGTAGTCTGAGTACTTCAGGATATCGTGGAGGAGGCACGCAGCGATCACTGCGTCCATGTCATCTTTCTCGAAGCCATAGGCTCTCCCGAAACGCATCCCAAAGGAGACGGTGGAGCGCAGGTGGTTGATGAGGCCATAAGGCTCCAGATTGCTCTGGGCTGGGTGGTACTTCGATGTCGAGCTGCTCGCTACTTGGGTCAGGTACGCTGGTGCCTTCATCAGCGTGTAGGCCACGAAATCCTGGATCAGCGGATTTTTGATTTGCTTCAGTTCAGCTTCAACTAATTCGATAATTTCTTCGCTCAATTTGTCTCTTTCTCCCTCACCTCAGCGACTCCGCTGAGGAAATCAATGTTGATGCAGGTGGTTCGTCCTGATGGTGTCTCAAGAGTCAACCAGCCTGCTTCTACTTGTTTTAGGACTCCTTCGTGTGGGACCAAGGAGCCATATTTGTCGATCAACTGGACCTTCTTATCCAGAAGGGACTCAATGCCCGAGGACTCAGGTTTCTTCTTGGGTGGCATCCTCTTCCTCCTCTCCTTCCCAACACCAGGCGTCTTCAGGAATCACCTGGTCCAATTTCAGTTCACACTCGCCCCCGCCGTAATCGACGGGGGCTATTCTTGTGTACGGGCAATGCGAGTAGCACATCTAGGGAAGCGCTCCTTGCCATAGAGGGAGTTGGGTCTCAGCATCTTCTACGTAGTCAACCAACTTCCACCGGTCGGTATTCTTGGGCCACTCTTCGTAACTCCCGTTGCCCCAGAAAACTTCAGCTTCTTCGCTGTTATCACCCCAGCCCACTGGTTGCAAGAAGCAGAGGAACTCCCCGTTGAACTTGAAGAGCACTTCGTTCATGGAACAGTTGGCGCCCGACTTAGCTTGCTGCGGGAAGGGGGTCACGCCCAGAAGTTCGAAGCCTTCTACCTGCTGACCAGCCGCTACCGCGTTTAAGATGTCTCTGTTGAATTTTTTAGGTTCCCTGTATTTCATTTCATCTCCTCCTAATACATCTGCAGGAGTCGCTCAAGCGCGATCTCCTCAACGTCGTAGCGACCCGGAGCCCAATGAGTCAAGATCGCGAGCCCTCTCCAGTAGGCGTTCAGGCCTCCATACGCATAGGCGTCAACGTGGGCAAAGAAGGCGCCCATCATGCTGACTTGGGTGATGGTGTCTGCCCCGTGGCGGAAATAATTCACGCTCTCGCGCCTATGAGAGTGAGCAAAGACGACTGACTTGGCGGTTTGCTCTGCCGCCCGGTGAATCGCGTATTTCCCGGTAACCGGCTGATTCGCGGCGTTCTGGGGTGAGTGCGTAAAGAGAACGCCTTCAAACTCAATGCTGTCCCGGTAATCCACGACTTTGTGGACCCCCAACTCGTAGAGCCCCAGGTCCTTCACAAGATCCAGATGCTCCTTCAGTTCGGGCTTGGTTTCGAGGTAGCGGTCTAGCCTGGAACTGTGGTTGCCTTTTATGAACACCACTTCCGGCTTGTAGCCCGCGATCTTCTTGATAGGTTCAAGCAGCAACCTCAGCGCTTCCTTCCCTGCTGCTACATCCTCGATGTAGCGCCTGCCTTCCATGACTCCAGATTTGGTCAGGTCCCAATTAGAAAGTGATTCCAGCGTCACCCAATCACCCAAGGTGATTACTCGATCCGGCCTGCGTTCCGCAATAAGCTGCCCCGCTTTCGCAAATCGAGTGAGGTCCTGATCAGGCCCTACATGAGCATCAGGCACAACCAGAGTCGTGCTCCAGCCCTTGTCAGGTACCTTCTTCCCCAAGTACTCCTCCTTCGCCGCGCTCCATCCTCCGAAGACGCGCATGAAGGGGTCCTCAGTAACTCCGAACTCTGACCTCATTTCTCTTCGAGTGGGCAACTTGTCGTGCCTCTCCACGAACTGACCTAGCAATTCGAGGAGTTGTTCCTTCGTGTAGCTACTCATTTGACTCCTATTCAGATGTGAATTCATCTGGGCGAAATTCAGAAATAAGAAGTTCCGCCCTTGGGTTTTCCTTGTCGATTCCGCCGAAACTGTAGGAGACATCTCGGACGATTTTGTAGTTGTCGTCGGAGATGAGACCAAGTTCAATCAAGGCATCATCCGTGAATTTCTGTACAATCGTCAGGACGTTACCCAAGTCGAACTCCCGCTTGGTCTGTGGGAACACCGTGTAGTGAAATCGAAACGGAGGTTCTCCGATTGACTGCTTCGAGCTTCTCACTTCGTCCCAGACGATTCCCTTGTAGATGACCTTCATCTGGTTGTTGGTCATGTGGTGAAGATTCCTATATCTGTTTAGATTTAAAGGGATCTTCATGTCGGCCTTCGTCTTCCTTGGGATGGTCACCGTTAAAGGCAGGCTAATCCTCAAGGTACTTGCTCAGTTGATTTGCGATGTCCTCACAAAGATTATCGGTGACCCCATAGGTGGTTCCTTGGTGGGAACGGCAATTCCCTTCTCCGATTGCTTTGAAGTCTCGATAAAAATAACTCAACGTCTCTTCATCCTCAATCACGAATCTCACCGTGATTGGCTTGAAATCCACTTTCTCCCTCGTCACTTCCACTTTCATCTTCATCTCCTTTTTCAACTGGCAAAAAGCGCCAGCCTCCATCTTCTCTTGCTTCGATCCGGTGCCCCTTGTACTTATAAGGCACCATCTCAAGCATCTCAGGTTCCCACGAAGAAGCCATGCGCTTTCGCCGCATGACTCCGCTGGGCGTGATCCAATTCCCAACTCCGTTGTGCTCAAAATGATACTTCATGTTTTTGTCGCAGATCGCACAGATCCCGGCGCCGTGTGAAGGAGCATTTGTACCCCCACAAAGGGTGCATTTTTCCAGCCGGGTATGTTTTCCGTGCAGCCTGTACCTGCGCCAAGGGGCTTTGTCCCATAGGATTTTCCTACCAACACCAATCTTGGTCCCACCTACTTTCAGGTAGAGAAATTCCAAGAGCTTGCCTTTCACCGGCTTGATGTTGTTCAGGAGAGCGTTGTCCCTCCCTGAGAAGCTGAAAGCTACCCGGAAGAGATCCCCGTTGAACCAAACTAAAAACCCTTTGGCGTGCCCGCCTACGTGCCAGAATCGTTCTACGATTCCTACGGTCACCCTGACCTCAACCACATGAGATTCGCCGGTTCTCAAGGTATCCTGGTCGGTCAGCGCTAGGTACTCGCAATCCGAATGCTCCATGACCTTGACGACTTCACCCAAAACTTCCTCTTCCCGAAATGCGAGGCCCACATAATTGGGCGTGATCTGCGTGAGCAGGTTGTTATCCTGAAATTTTCGCAGCTTCTCTACTCGCTCGGGAAACGGAGTTGTAGGCTTGCCGTTGAGGGTCAAGGCAAACTCCTTCAGATTGTCGAAATAATCAACTGGGTGAAACACGGTCCTTCCTGAATTCAACCGCCCCGCGTAGCCCGTCAGGGTAAATCGTGGAGTTCCGATGTACTGCATGTCCACAGGAAGTAATGGCTTGATGCTAACTAATTTTCCTGCCACACATTCAAATGACCTAGATGATCTAGGCTCCCTAGAAACCACCCCCAGCCTCATGTCCGGGGCCATGACAGCGGAGATAGCGACCGGGTAATTCAGCGCAGCGAAGCTTGTCTGGAGGGCCTCAGGTGCCTTATAAATTTCGAAGGTGTTAACCACACCAAGGTCGAGCGAGGTCTGAATCTCCATGACGGGTAATCCTTTAGTAAAACTTTTTGAAACTAGCGAGAGGTAGAACTCACGGTCGATCCTGCCGGTCTTAGCCAGGAACTTGATGAGTTCTGATTCCCTCGTGCGAGTCACAGTTTTCCGATTGAAGAACCTGACGACTTCCAGAAATCCACCGAAAGATGCCTCAGAGATTTCTAGTTCCGGGACTGAGTGGTACCTGGAGTCGTCGATGGCCTTGAACCGAAAATTCAACATGCAGAACCAGCAGGCGAAAGTGAGTAGCCATTCGGATTCTTCTGGAAGCTTCAGGACCCCCTCAGCGAATTGCTTCCTCTTTTCCTTGGGCGACCTGAGTTCAACCAAGGAATTCCGGAAGTTCAAAACTTCTTCGATGTTGGAAAGTTCGATTTTCATTGCTGAATTGATGTCGTTCCATCCTCGTGTTTAGTAGCTCTGATTATGGTTGTGTAGGTCATCGGCAGCGCCAGTTCGGAGTGGGCGATTATGGCGATGCAGCGACCTTGCTCCTTCAGGTAGCCCAGCACCTCAAAAAGACCAGCCTTCCCTTCTTCATCTAGTGACCCGAAAATTTCATCGAGGCAGAGAACGTTAAAAGAAGAGGAACCTGTGGCCTCCAAAATTTCAAGAGTAGCGAAGAGGCAGGACATCTTGACCCTCGCCTTCTCACCCTCCGACCAGTTCGCCCACTTAACCGTCTTGTGACTGTCAGTGACCGTGAATTGGACTTCACCATCTTCATCAAGATAGAAAGCGCACGCGATTCTGCCTGAGGTAATCATCTCCGAATACTTTCGGATCAGGATGTTGAAGCTCCTCAGGAACCTGTCGATTTTCCTAACTCGATAACCCTTCGGCCCGAGGATTCCCAACCAATTCCTGATGTCCTCCAAGGTACTTTCTGCTTGAAATAATTCATTTCTTGAAGCGGCCAACCGGAGCAACAAATCTCGATTGTTTTCCTCGACTTGGCGGTTGAGTTCTTTTCTCGCTCGCGCCAATGCGTTGTGGTCCTTGACCTTAGTAACTTCAGTATCAATTTGGGAAACCTCGTTTTTTACTGAAGTCAACTTAGAAGCAACGTCGCCCAATGTCTGATCAAGCTTAGCCAAAACCAGAGGATCTGCATCAACCACAGGACCAACCTCAGCCTTCAGCCGGTTCAACTCGTTCTGCTTCTGCTCGAACTGCAGGTGCTCCATCCCGATTGATACCGTTTCCTGCAAGTTCAATCGAATCCGGCGCTTGCGATCCTCGAAGCAACTCACGTCCATCTGAGCTTGGTTACCGTCGATCCTGGTGTCGGGGTTGGCTTCGAACTTCTCAAGCTCCTGTGTCTTCCTGGTGATTTCCTGCCAAACCTTCTGGATGACTCGGTACTTTGAGAGGGAGGCTTCACATTTTTCAATGAGGTCTGAATCCTCAGCAATCTGGTTCCTGAGATCCAGGATCTGCATTTGGAACTGGTCAGGGTCAACTCGATGCCCACAGGTAGGGCAATCGCCCCTCTTGGAGGAATCTTCGAGGCTTACGACTTCGTTTTGTTTCTGCCCCCGCTCCGTCTGCTTTCGGGTCAACAGCGCCTCGATCTTCTTCAGTTGCTCCTCAGCGAACTCCAGTTCAACTTCAGGAGTTTCCAATTTGGAAAGTTCTTCCCTCAATGGAAGCAGCCGTTCGATCTGAGGCTTGGCCTTTTCGTACCTAGCGAGAACCCCTTGAGCCTCTTGAAGCTTGGATTCAGTGAACCTGAGTTCTTCCTGAAGCTTAGTTGCTCTGCTTTGTGCGTCCTCTTTCGACATTTCCGGGATTTGGAAATCCTTCAGTTCAGCTTCGATTTCCTGAATCCTCTCTTGTGTCGCTTGGTTCACCTCTGCTTTTTTAAGCTTTTCTGTGAGGTCGCTTCGATCTCTGGAAAGTTCCAGTTGTTGGGCTTTCAAATTATCAACTTCAACCCAAAGATTCTTCAGTCGCTCCTCAAGCTCAGCAACCGCTACTTCCTCAAGTTCAGGCTGGGTTTGAACCACGCCCTGCTCCATCATCTCAATGTTTTTCTGAAGCATCAGGATTTTGCCGTGCTTTCCTGCAAGAGCTTTTTCCTTCTCCTTCATTCGGTCGAATTCTGCGTCGAGTTCATCCAGGCGATTGACTCTGGAGATGAACTTTTTGCGCTCTCCATCTGAAGAGGATTCGAGCAAATTCAAGGAGCTTTTCGGGCTCTGGTAAACGAGGTCTACGAAAGTCGAATAGTCGGTTTCGAGGACCTCTTCGAGGAACTTCAGATTGTCCGGGATTCTCTTCAGGTGCCTTTTATGCTTCGCGCCGTTGACCTCTTCATAAATCTCGATCTCGCCGGTCTTCTTCGAGTTCTTGACGTACCACTCGGAAGCGCCTTTGGTGAACCAGATTTCGATCTCATAAGGCTGGCCTGTGATCTCGTTATTCACGTCGTCTACTTTGGTGCCCTTCGGGTTCTTGTTGAACAGGCCTTGGATCAGCGTCAGGAAAAGGCTCGTCTTGCTGGCGCCGTTGTTGCCGATGACCGAGTGAATCCCATTCTCGAACCTGAAGTCGAGGTACTTGTAGGCGAAGCAGTCTCGGGCCACTACTCGGGTGAACTCGACTACCACTCCTCTTCCTCCTTTTTAGGCTTAACGCTTTCAGTGAATTCAAATTGGGTGATGTCTTCGGTCCCAATCAAGCACTTCGCGCACCGCCTGTAGATGATTCCTGGACTGGACTTACGTTGGACATGAAATACTTCTGTGGACCCAGAGTCACAATTACCACATAGCGCTAGTCCCACTCCTCTTCCTCCTGAGGAATCGTGTAGGATTTCTCCTTAACGACCCTGCCTACGAAGAGGCCAAGGAAAAGGACTTGGAAGGCGAACCCCCTCAATGAGGGAATAAAGAGGAAGGGGAAAATCATGTCATCCAGGTAGCCCATCGCGGAAAACTCGAAGTCAATCCCAAAGAGCCTTAACCTGAGAACTACGGTCCTATTGGGCTCGTTTAAGGAACCTTCGATTTCAAATAAGTCTGAGAATTTCAAGCTGCCTCCTTCCAGACCGTCATCATCCGGTCGATTTTAGGTTCGTCGTACCCAAGTTCCTTCAGGTACATAGCCAGTTCCTCGTCGAGCGAGGCGTTGATGATTTCTTCCTGCTCTCCATTTTCCTGAACCAGCACCTGCAAAGCCTCAGGCACCTTCACCAGCTTGACATTGGATTGGGGCGCTACGATGGTCTTCAACTCAGGTACGGTCCCGGTGACCTCGATCCGGTAGAAGTCAGTCGCATTCAACTCAGGAAATTCTTCATCTGCTCGAATTCGGATCTGAATTAGTGAGGGCAAATTCGTAGCCAGCCTCTCGTACTTCGCAGTGCCCTTGTCAACGGTCAGGAGGAGAACTCCGGTATCGACCGAAGTTTGAAACTCCTTGTTGATCGGGTGGTTCGTGTAGATGAGCTTGCCTAGTGTGAGGGCCGAATGTATATCGCCTGCCACAGCAAGATCGAAAGGCTCCAGCAAATGATCGACATCAATTTCCTCCTTGACGAACTGATTGTAGCTGCAGCAGAAATGCGAGATCAGGATGTTCAGCTTGGTGCCGGTTACTGAGGGACCTTGGTAGGTCCCGAGATCGCAGTGGCTCAAGAAATGGAGCGTGCAATCCTCTTCCTGGATCAGGTGCGTCCAAGGCTTCGGCTGATAATTGACCTTGATCGTCTTGTCCTTGCCCATGTCGAGGTGCCCGAAGGTGTCCTTGCCTGGTCCGATACTTTCGTGGTTGCCTCCTATCAGGTAGACTTCGACACCCGCTTCGCGGCACATACGGAAGAAGATGAAAGCAAGCTCCTGCTCTTCAAGTTCGGGTTCACATTTCT
>Ga0209518_1000919_pt1 | contig 35312 bp, 45 predicted proteins | sample RifGroB1_FD_183993 | JGI IMG/M metagenome (GOLD analysis project Ga0209518, IMG submission 183993) | Groundwater microbial communities from Rifle, Colorado, USA - Groundwater B1 (SPAdes) (version 2) | ecosystem: Environmental > Aquatic > Deep subsurface > Groundwater | place: Rifle, Colorado...
GCTACCCCCGCGGCACCTTTTCAATTTAAGCTCCCTCCGGTTGAGTTCAACGGGGGCGGGCGCCCGGCGCTCACCATTCCGCCGGGGCCCTGTACCCGCGCCCGTTGTCTAGCGTTGCCCGTTAACGCCGGGCCAGCGTTCCCCTGCATGATACAACCACGAGCGTTTTTAGTCTATAGGCCCCTCCCCTCGTCCGCGCTATCAAGCAGCGACGGTTGTCCGAAAAGGTAGTCAAGGCCCGAGGTCAAACCGTTATACGATTCGCGCAGGCCGCGGAACCTGGCCCGTTCCCGGGATAAACAAGGCTCGGCGTCGGCGTTGCTCACCGGCCACCAATAGCCGGGAAGTCCGGAACAAACCGGCAGGCCGATTGCCCGGGCCGCGTGTACCTCAGCGGCCAGGCCCCGGTCGTCCAGGTTAAACATGGGCCCGAGGGTTGCGGCCTTGACGGCGTGATCCTGGCCGTGGGCGTGGCGGAACAGGTACCGGACCGCGTCGCTGTTCACGGCGTTGAGCTTTTCTATCAGTTCCTCGCGCTGGCGGGCGTTCATTTAAGGGCCTCCTCGTCGTGTCCGGGGACCGGCGGGCAAAGGGTACAAGGGACGCCGGGCTCGGTGCATACAAAAACCGTGGCGCCGCCCGCTGATAACGGCGGGGCCTGAGCGAGGCAATTACACCCGCGGCAGTCCTCAGCCGGTCCGGGTAGCGGGTTAGCCGCGGACACGGGGACCGGCGCCGTAGGTTTCGGCACAGGGAACGCGGCCTCGCAACGGTACCGGCCGAGCGCGTTGAGGCCCCCGAGCCCGTCTATTATGAAACGGCGGCCGCTCACCGGTCGTCGTCCGGATCGGTTTTTTCCTCAGCCGTTGCCGCCTTGACCCCGTACCTGAGCGCGTCCAGGCTGTCAACGTCGGGCTCCGGCCCCGGATCACCGAACGTCGACCGGGTGTAGCGCGGGGCGGTAACTGGCCCGGTGACTAGCAGGGCGGACAAGTCAAGCAGCCGCGCCGCTATCACGAGGACCGCGCAACCCTGGCCGCCCGGGTAGTTAATCCACCACACGCACCCGAACGGGCCCTCGTCTGTACGCGGGCAATTCGTAACGCCCGGCACGTTGCGCGGGCTCAGCGGTTGCAGCGGGCAATTACTCACGCGCCCATCACGAGGATCGCCTCGGAACCTTCCGGACCTTTTGAACATTCAATTCGCGCGGGGAACGCCCCGGCCAGGTCCTCGTGGTGAGTTATCAGCAGGATCGTTTCAAACGTTGAGCCGAGGGACGTTAACAGGGCGATCAGCTTTTCCCGGCCGTCCGCGTCCAGGCCCTCGGGCTCGTCCAGGATCAGCGCGTCGACCTGAGCGCCCGCCCTGGCGGTTAACAGTTTTGACAAGGCAACCCGCAGCGCAACGTTGACGCGGTACGCCTCGCCGCCGCTATAGGTTTCGTAGGGCCGCGCAACCCCGCCGTCGGTGATTATGACGTCGAGGGTTTCCGCGATCCGGTCGCTTGTCTTGAGGGCCTTTTGAGTTTCCAGGGAAACGCGCAACCCGCCGCCGAGGCCCTCGAGCAAGGCGTTCGCCGTTGCCTCAACCTCAGGGATTGCCGCGTCAATTATTAAGGCCGGAATACCGTCGCGCCCGAGCGCCCCGGCCAGGTCCCGCCAAACGTCCGCCTCGGATTGCGCGGCGGTCCAGCGTTCACGGTCCCCGGCGGTGTCCGCCTGTAGTTTGTCCAGGCGCTCGAGCCCTGAGGCCGCGCGCGTTTTGCGTTCCTGAGCGTCGGCCAGTTGCTGCCGAGCGCTGTCAAGGTCACACCGGGCGTGGCTGAGGTCCTCGGCTACACGCTCAACGCTGTTAAGGGTTTCAGCCATTGCGTTGAGCGCGTCCCGGGCCTCGGTGAGGCCGCCCCGGGCCTTTGCCGCGTCGGCGGCCATTGTCTCAAGCTCAGCGGTGAGGTCCGCGGCCTTTTGCTCAGCGGCCTCGGCCCTTGCAATCCGCGCCGCGTGATCCGCCAGGGCGGCGACCGCGTCTATTGCAGCGCGGTGCCCGGCCTCGTCATAAACAAACACCGGCGCCGCGTTGAGCGCGCCGTCGGCCTCGCTGGCATACCGGCGGGTTTCCTCAACGTTCCCGGCGACCGTCTTTGCGGCGGCCTCAGCGGCCGCCAGGTATTCCCGGCGCTGTTCAACGTCAACCCGCCCGGCGTCGGCCTTTGCCTCAGCGGCCGCGAGGGCCTGTTCAAACGACGCGCCCTGTACGTCCTGGCCGCAGGTTTCGCACACCGGCGCCTCGGCCAGCTTGAGGTCGGCGGCCGCGTTGATAGCGTCCGCCGCTATATCCTGAGCCCGCGCCAGGTCCCGGCGGGCCTCAGCGACTACCTCCTCAGCGCCGCGCGCCTGGGCGGTTGCGGCGTCCAGCGCGTCACGTGTCCGGCGCGCCTCAGCGCCGAGCCGTTCAATCTCAAGGCGGTGGGCCTGATAGGCGTCGCGCTCTTTTTCAAAGTTGCTGACAATAACCTCGAGCGCCGGTTTGCCCTCAAGGTCCGCGCGTAATTGCGGCAAGGCGTCGCGCTCACCTAACAGGGCGCCGCGGTTTTCCTTCGCCGCTCTGATCCGCTCGGCCAGGTTGTCGGCCAGGTTTTCAAGGTCCCGGGCCTTGTCCGCCAGCGCGTCGCGTTTAGCCCACGCGGCCGCCCCGGCCTTGTCTTTTTCGGTGAGGTCCGCGACCGTAGCCTCGGCGGTTTTGACGTACGCGGCCAGGTTGTCAACGCGCTCGAGGGCGCTGGCGGTGTCATGCTCAAGCGCGCCCCGGGTTGCAAGCTCAGCCTCAACGCTCTCGAGGCGCCCGCTCAGCGTGTCAATTTCCCGGACCCTGGTCGCGAGGTGATCCTTTGCGGCGGTGTGAAGTTTGGCATACGCCCCGAGGTCCAGGACCCCGGCCAATACCTTTTTACGTTCGGTGGGCCCGGCGCCGGTGAACGCGTCCGCCGCGCCCTGAGCGATCCACGCGCTTTTTAGAAACCCGTCCAAGTCCAGGCGTAAGGTGTTAACGATAACCGCCTGCGTTTGTTTGGCGGTGTCCCCGCTGAGGGATTGCCAGGCGCCGCCGTCCTCAATAGCAAACTCGAGGGAGCTTTTGCCGCGGCCGTTTATATCACGGGAACGGGTGACGCGGTACCGGCGCCCGGCGAGGTCAAAAGTAAACCGGACGCCTCCGGCGCTGGCGCCGCGCTTAACATAGTCGTCGGCGCTGATCCCGCCCTGCGGGCCGTACAACGCAAAAAGCATGGCGGACAATATAGACGATTTCCCGGCGCCGTTCGGGCCGCTGAGCGTAGCCGCCCGGACGCCCTCAAGGTCAAGCTCCAGGGTTGCATAACTGCGGAAGTTTTCCGCGGTGATCCGAACGGGTTTCATACTACGCCCTCCTGTTCCTCGATTAGTTTGCCGAGGGCCGCTAACAGTTTTTCGCGGTCGGGGCCCTCGATTAGTTTGCCGTCAAGGTAGCGGGTCAACGCCTCGAGCGGGCCCGCCGCGTCCGCCAGGGCGGCGTCGCGGATCAGGGCCGGGCGGACAAGCTCAACCTCGGGGCCGACAACCTTAACGGCGCCGTAGCCCGCAAGCTGGCGGACAATCCCGGCCCGGTCAATCCTGGCCGCGTGATCCGCCTCGCCCTTGTATATCAGCCGGACGACGGCGCCGGTGAAGTCCTGCGCCAGTTCCGGCGCCGGGATCGTGGGCGCGCCGTCAAAAACGGGGTCGTCCTGTAATCTGATCGTGATAAACGGCCGGGCCTGCGTCGGGATATATTCAACGCTCACCGGGCCAAACGGCGCCGCCGGGTGACGTTCAAACGCCCATAGCGCGACCGTCTTTTCCTCACCGGCCTCGCCAAAATCAACGCGCTCCGGGCTGCCGCAATAAACCGTGGGCGTTCCTGTAGTTCCTAACGCCTGGCGCCGGTGTATATGCCCGAGCATGATAGCGTCGAAGCCGATCTCCTTGAGGTCCGCCAGCGGTAAAACAGGCTCACCGAAAAACGTGGTCGCCTGTTCCGTTGAGGTTGCCGCGCCGCTAACCGTATGATGGGCGACGAGGATACGCGGGCCGCGGGTCAAACCTTCCCGCAATTCCTGGCGGTCCGCGACGGCCGCCTGAGCGTACAGGCCCCGCGCGGTTTCCATCAGGCCCCGCGCGATCCGGGCGTCCAGTTCGTCGCGGCTGAGGCCGTCCGCGTCCTGAGCGGCGGCAAAGGAACGCGGCACCGCTGGCAGGGTTGCTATCAACGGCGCGCCGCGGTCGGATGCAATCCGGGACGGTGTAGCCTCGCAAAGTAACAGGCGGCCGTCGTCCGGGTCTTTCGGCCTGAGGGTTAAAAGCTCAGGGCGGCCGGACACGTAAACGCCCCGGCTCGGATCGTGGAATATATCAAGCGCGGACGCCCGGCCAGGCGAGGCCGCGGTGTCATGGTTTCCGAGGACTATTAACGCCGGGATCAGCGCGTCGGTTGCAAGGCGCAACCCGGCGGCAAAGGCCCGCAACGCCGTCGGGGACGGCTCACGCGTCCGGGCCAGGTCCCCGGCAAACACTAACAGGTCGACGCCCTCGTGAACGGCGCGGCCGCAAACTTGCAGCCACGTGTCCGCGAAATCCGTAAAGCGGGAATTAAGGCCGCCCTCCTTGTCAACGTTCCCGTGGCTGTAGCCGCTCTCGAGGTGTAAATCCGCCGTGTGCATAACGCGAAACGGGTTAGCTTGCATAATTGCCGCCCTCCTCAGGACCGGGGTCGCCGTCCTCAACGATTTCGCCGTCTATGATTACGCCGTCGTCGTCCTCAGGCTCAACGCTCAGCGGCGCCCGGTGCATATCAGCCGGGGCGGGTCCGCCGGACGCCACCGGGGCCTTGTCCGGGTACAGACTACCCGAGGCCGCGTCACCGCGCTCGGTTAATTGCCGTTGTATTTCCGGGTTTGAATAGTCCGGCTCGAAGTCAATCCGCGGGATCGCCCACGGTTTTTTCAGTTCCTCGGCGGTGTAGGTTGGCCGCAAGGATAGCGCCGCCCGTATCGCGCGGTTATATGCTTTTGATTCAGCCATTGCCCCGGCGTGTTTTTTCAGCCGCAGGGTTTCCTTCCGGATATAGGTCGCTTTTTCCTCAGGCGTTGCCGCCCGCTGATTATTGCCGTAACCGGATTGTAACGTTTCCGCGCGTTCCTCGGCCTCCACGATCTCAACGTCAAGGCGTACCTCCTTATGGCCGATCACCGGTTTGAACGTCCCGTCGGCCAGGCGGATATAACCGACCGCCCTGAATACTTTTCGGTCGGGCTCGTCAACGGTGAACCTTGACCGGTCCGGGTCCCACCGGATACCGGCGGCGTCGCTGATCCTCAGCAACGTGGGCCGGGTCAACGCGCGGCCCTTGCCGCCCGCGGGTTTGTAGGTGTCGACCTCGGCGTTGATTTCTATTTTTTCAACGCGTACTTTATGCCGGTCGCTGATTTCCCTGATATACGTTTCGGTCGGGTACAGGACGAGGAAGCCCTTGTCGGCGTAAGTGCTGAGGCTAACAAGCTCCTGGCCGCGGGCGCCGGTGCCGCGGTATTCAGTACCGGCGGGCGGATCAGCGGGCGCGGTGTCCGGCGGTGGATCTCCGCCGGGCGGGGTTGCCGCCTGATCCGGCGGCGTGGTGGTGGGATTGTCCGGCGGCAATTCGCCGGGGTCCCCGGTCGGGTAGTTCATACTTTCCCTCCTCAGGTTTGCGGGATCACGGCCGCCCCGGCCGCGGGTCCCTTTTATAACAGTTTGAACAGTTGCGAAACGATAACGGCCAGGGCCAGGACGGCCAGGGCTGCCAATATTAACACGCCGAAGCGACGGCTCGTAATGAAACACCGCTCCGCCTCAGGCTTAATCGGTTTGAAGTCCGGGCACCCCGGGCGGGTTTCCGCCAGGGACACCCGCAGGCGTACGTGCCCGCAATCCGGGCAGGCGAGGCGCTTGACCGCGCCGAGCGGATCACCGCCGTCGGGCGCGTAATCCTCAGCGGCCCCGGTGTATCTAACCGACCCGCAGTCTGGATTCTGGCAAGCTAAAACGATCAACGTTCCTCCTCTTTTTTAGTGATCCGGTCCCGGACCTGTTCCGGTGTTAACCGGTTGCGGGCGGCAATAATATCAAGGTCAAACGAGCGCAGGCATGATTCACAAACAAACGCGGCGCGCTTAACTGAATAATAAACCGTACGTTTGCCGCACCGGTCCGGGCACACGTGGCAATTAAACCGCGCGCCCTCAGGTCCGGGGCCGGTGGGGCGCTGATAACTCAACGCTCGGCGCCAGGAACGACGCGGAATATTTCCCGCCACGGCGTACGTAGTTCGGCGGCAATCTTGACCGCCAGCGCCGGGCTCGGGTTACGCTCACCGCTGAGCAACCGCGAAACCGTTGACGGGTTAACGTCAACCGCGCGGGCCAGGTCCCGGACGCCGTAGCCGACCTCGAGCATTAAGTCCCGGAGCGTCCGCGTGTTAACGCGTAACTGGCCGGGCCTTGTAAATCGGGGGTTTGTTTCCTGTTCCATGACTCTCACCTCCTATCGGGTAGCAAAATAAGCGGAGCCGGGCGGGCCCCATTGTAGGGCGCCGGGCCCGACACGACGGCTCCGGGAAACGCGCCAGTTTGCCAGGCGGCCTGCTGAGGCCGGGAAACGGTAAGGTTAAAACCCGGCCCGTTTTGGTCCCTGGCGGGTAGACGCGCAACCCGCAACCGTTCGCACCGGCGGCAGCGCCGGGCGGTTGCATCCGGGCGTGGCGGCCTTTATCCGGCCCTCGTCTGCCTTGAGGGTCCGCCGGTTGAGGCGTTGCAATCGCCCCGGCGGTTTGGCCGTTCGCTCCGTACAGGGTCCTGCGGGCAAGTGCTGGACCCTGTACGCAACGGCGGCCCGGGTAGCGGGGCGGCGGCCGTAAACGCCGCCCCGCCTGTTCCGGTTGCCCGGCGTTGCCGGGCGTCGAATCGTATCAGGCGCGCGGCCCCGCGTCAATATCAAGGTAAACCTCGGCCTCGCTGAGCGTCCCGGAAACTGAGGACCGCAGGGCGGCCTCAGCGTTTGCCGGGCTGATCCCGGCCTCCTCGTCATAATGAGGATGGGCCAGCTTGACAAGGCAGCCGAGGACCTCAGCGGCCCCGATTGCCTCAAAACCGTGTAACCTTTGCGCCTGGCGCTCGTGGCTGCTGGCAATATCCGCGCCCCTGTCCATGCGGTAGTCCTGGCGCGCGGCCCGCTCACCCTCGGCGGCCGGATCACGCTCGGCGCGCGTCCGGTGTTCCTGAGCCTGGCCCGCGCGGTCGCGCTCGTCCGATTCGCGCGCCTCTTTTTGCGCCTTGTTTTCACGGTGCCGGTTGCCCGGCCGCGCGGCCTGATCCTCAGCCGGTACGTCGTCCCGCAGGTATTCCAGGACGCTAACGCGTACAACGTCCGGGCTCGTAGTCAATAGGTCCGCGGATTTAACGCTGTACGTTCGGCCGGTTGCCGCCTCAATAACCATGACGGTCCCGGCCTGGCGGTTATACGATACCGGGTACGCCTCGCGGTATCCGCCCTCGGGTGTTATTGCGTTGAACATAAAAGCCCTCCGGAAAATTAGAGGGCGGGCGCCCGGGTGGCGCCCGCCGTGTTTGGCTGTATTACAGGGCGCCAGAATCGCGCATGGCGGCCTCGCCGCGGTCCTCACCGGCGGCGCAAAAACAAGGCGTCGAGCCGGACCCGTCAACGGTGCCGCCGCAATCCGGGCAAACTTCCGGCTCGGGCTCAATCCGGCCGGTGAAGTGCAGGCGCCAGTTCGCCCCGGCTGCCGAAAACTGAATACTGAGCGTGGCGGGCTCAGCGTCAAACAAGGCGGACAACCGCTGCGCGGCCGCGCCGACGTTTAATAGCTGTTCCATATCAACGCCCCGCTCGATTAGTTCCTCAACGTCCTTGTCCTCAATTTTGTAGACTCTCAACGCTGTACCTCCTGAATACTGGCGCCTTGCCCGTTGCTCCGCGCCGTTGCCTTACGTTGCCAATATACACTTATACTCGGCGGGCGTCCATAATCCTTTAATAAAAAGCGTAGCCACGGCAGGAGACAAAAAAGGCCCGGCGCTGAGGCGGCCGGGCTGAGCTACTATATATATAGGCGGACAAAAAGGCCCCGGCGTGAACCGGGGCCTTTGTTTGCTTTTGGATCAGCCGGGGCGGACCCTTGAGCGCGTGGAGGGCGACCGCGCGTCCCGGGCCTTTAAGGCGTCACCGCGGGCAAAGGTTAAATCGTAATTAACCGAGCAACCTTCCGGCGGCGCCTATCGCGCTATCAGGCATTAAAAGGGCGCCCGCCTTTTCGTCCAGGCGTCCGGCGGCCCTGAGGCCGACCCACGCGGTTTGCGCGGCGCCGAGGGCGTACAGGGTAGCGGTTGCGATCTCGCCCGCGTCGAGGCCCTCAACGGCCCCGCCGTTCAAAGATACGTAAACGCCGACCGCCAGGCAAAGGGCCAGGGTATAAAGGGCCTTTTTCAAGGCCGAGGCCCCGGCGCTTGCCAGGACGGCCACGGCCAGCGGCGCCAGGGCCGCCAGCGTGGTGGTGACTGCTTCCGGTGTTATTTCCAAAGTGAACACCTCCCCTCGGTTGATTAGTAAACCGTGATCGTTACTGAGCGGCGGCCCCATATCCAGGCCGCGTCGCAAGGTAGCCAAACGTCGATAATATTGCCTTGAATCGCGCCGCCGGTATCCGCGGCAATCGCGGCGCCGTAGCCCTCAACGTACACGCTGGACCCGAGCGGGATCACGTACGGGTCGACCGCTATAATGCCGGGCCCGGCCGCTGATCCGTTCGCCGTTGTCCCCTCGAGGCAATAGGCGGTCGCCTCAACCGTGAACGTTACCCCGCCGCCGCTCACCGCTGGCGGTTGCGGCGCGGCCTGTACCTCGGCCCACCGCGTGTCGACCGGCGCGCTATCAGCCACCGCCTGCGCCTTTGCGGCCTCAACGGCTGCCAGGTCCGCGGCTACCTGATCCGCGACCGCCTGCGCCGCCTCAGCGTCCCTGCGGGCCTTGTCCTTTTGATCCGCCAGGCGGGCGGCGGCCAGTTCGACCCGGTCAATCAAAACGGGGACGGCGGCCACGATCCTCGTTACGGCGTACGCGTCAACGCTCACGCCCTCGCTTTTAGGTTGCGCCGTTCCCGCCAGGAACAGGGCCGCAAGGGCGGGCGCGACTAGTATGTATTGGCTCCATCTTTTTATGATTCCTTCCCGGGGCGGCTGAGCCCCTCCGTTTTGCTTATAGGACCGGCCCCGGGCGTTTGGATCTCCGCCGGGACCGTTGCCGCAGGGTATTCTACACCGCGGCCGGTTATCCTTTTACGGTAAATATAAAAGGCTGGCCCGCCTGAGGGCGGGATCGCCGTGGGTTGCATCCCACCGCTCGAGCGTCACCTTAACCCGTACGTATGGCTGCGGCTCAACCTGGCGGATCGTAACCTCGCGGCCGGGAAATTCCAGGCGCGGCAGGGCCCGCTGAGGTACAGGCCGCAAGGCCGTCGAGTCCACGCTGAATTGATCCACGCGAATTGCGTCCAGGTAAAACGAGGCCGCCAGGGCTGCGGGACAACCGCCCGCGTTATTTATTTCGCCGCTGGCAACGATCCGCGCCTTTGCCGCCTCGTACGGCGCCTCCTGTAATATGTAATTTGTCCGGCCGTTTGTTTCGTGGTCGCTAAACTCGGAACGTTCCCGGGTTAGTTTCATAGCGTCCAGCCGCGTCGTGCCGTCGCTTTTGTAAAATTCCAGCGTCATATCAAACAGTTGATAATGATGGATAACCGGGATGCCGTAGCCGGTGTCGGGCGCGTTGCTCACCGTTTTTTGATCCCATTGCAAGGCGGTTAAAAGTCCCGCGGTTATATTGAACATGGGCCCCGTCGCCACGACGTATTTCCTGAGCGTTCCCTTGACCGGGTTAAATTTAAGGGATTTCCCGAGGGCGCCGCGGACGTGATAATCGGCGCTGAGGCCGAGCGTTCCGCCATTTCCTTGCGTAACGTCAAAAGTCCAGCCTGCGGCAACGGCGGCAGCGTCGTCCGCGTAGTCAAACGCCTCGGTATATTTAGGCGTAAGGACCGCGTCGTTGTAATCCCTGATGGGATCAAACCCGCGCATAACAAACGGGCGCCCGGCGCCCGTGTTAGCGTGGCCGTGGCTGGACCTAAACCACCGCGCGCGAAACCCTTTAGTTTCAGCGGGCGGAACGGCGCTGCAAAATATAAACTTCCACACGGCGGCCTTTTCACCGTTGCCTCCGGCGTTCAGGCTGAAATATTCGTTATTGCCCAGCGAGTCACCGTTTCCGTAATAGGCGTCGGGGTACGCGGTGCCGCCTAAAAATTCCAGGCGGCTCCAGTCAAACTCGGCCCGGGGGTTGGTTGCTACCTCTGCCTGATAAAGGTACAGGCCCCACGTCAACCGCTCCGCCCCTTTGTGCAGCAGGTTTTCGTCCAGGCTGCTATCAGTTACAAACGCGCCGGTTTGTAGTGCTTGGATCAGCCGCAAGGCGTCGCCGGGCCCTGAGCGTCCGAGCCAATGCGGCAACGGCCCGGACACGAGGCCGCCGTCCGCGGCCTGCGCCCACGAATAGTTTGACGCCGTCGGGCCTAATACCATAACCCGCGGCGGCAGGCCGTTGACGTTTGACCCCATCAGCGTTGCCGCCGAGCGGTTGTCCGGCAGGTATTCCGACCACGCGACGCCGTCCGCGGACGTTGCAACCTGTACAAACACGTCGGAAACCTGATGGTTTCCAAACACGGCGCCCCAACTTTTAGGAGCCTGAGGCGGGTTTTCACTTGTCATCGTGTCCGTGGCGGCGTCGACTAAAATATCATACAGGGCGGCCGCGCTTATATCGTTGAATTGATAGACGGCCTCAGCCTCCGCCTCGCCGTCCGCGATCCGGATCGTGCCGTCGGGATCGGTTGCGAGGTTAGTAGACTCCACAAGGCGCCCCGGGGCGGGTACGGTTAACACCCTCAACCCGGCGGCCGGGTCCAGGTCCTGCGAATTTCCGTCAAGCTCAGCCATTGCGGGCTCCTTTAGTTTAGCCGACGGCCGAGGCGTCAAGGTCCCCGGCGGTCGGTACGGTTACGGCCTGCACCTTAACCCTGAGGTAAGGCCAGGGCCCGTCGAGCAGGCCGCTGTTAGTTAAATAGGTTGACCCGTCGGACGCCTCGAGGCCAATAGGGCTCCCCACGTCCCACACCTTTGCGCCGTCCTCGGCGGTTGAGTGTTTCGCGCCCTGTACCTGCACCGCGACCACGGCGTCAAGGTTAGACGCGACCGCGATCAGGACGTCCTGCACGTTTGCCCGGGGGACCCACGCGGAATAATGCGCGTCGGTGTCCCTGATTTCCAGGGCGTTAAAAAGGTTTTTTATAAATTCAGACACGACCGAGCCTCCTGTTTTATTTAACCTTTGACAATAGAAAAACGCCCGGCCCGGCGGGGCGGTTGCAAACCCGCTGCCGACGCGGCCAGGCGGCCGCCATCAGTCCGCGCTCCCGACGCCGGGCGCCGGGCCGGAAACTTTAGGCCCTGGCCGCGGACGTATGCACCGCGGCCCTGTATGTAATAAAAAAGCTCGAACGCCGCGTGGTCCCGCCAGTAAATACCGACGAGGCCGTACGGCGCCGGGATCACCTCAAGGCGCGCCCGCTGCTCAGGTTTCAACCCTGAGGCCCGGAACCGGTCGCCGTCCGATTCCTTAACCTCAACCGCGCGGTATATTGGAAGGTCCGCGGCCTCGGAAACCATAAACCCTTGAAAATCCGGGGCGCCGCCTTTATTGAAATAACCGAACAAAAGGGACCGCCCGCGCGACGGGTGTTTGCCGAGGACCTTAAACGGCGGCGGGGTTTTGTACATGGTCCAGCCGCGCGCCTCAAAAAAGGCGGCCGCTGCGGCCTCGCCTGCGTTCCCGTTTGACGGGCGGCGCTTAATCATTTGAGCGTATACCTCCGGGAAACGATCAGGGCGTTTTCAGGATCTCCGCCGCCGGTGTAAATATTGAGCGGGCCGACGTAGCGTTTGCCGCGGGCGTCGGTGACACCGGCCAACGACAAGCTATGAAAATCGTTCGGGCCGGTTATCTCAATAACCTGCCACAGGACCGCTGCGCCGTCGCGGAATATTTCGACGCCGACCTTAAACGGGAATTTCGAGGGCGTGTTCCTCAGCGCCCGGGCCGGTTGAATCAGCAGCCAATAATCGAGGTTGACGTTGCGGGTGTCCGCCTCAGCGACCCACCATTCGTGTTCCGATACCTGTTCCGCGTTTGGCTGTTCCTCGTGCATATCGTCCGCCTCCTCAGGTTGAGCCGTCGCCGTGAACGTGTCGGCCCGCATTTGATTAAGTAACGCGTCGCTAAAACCCGGACAAGCTGAATTAGCGCGGCGCTCCCGGTGTCCCTTTACCTCGTCTCGGGGGATTGTATACCGCCCGGCCTTGTTCCTCAATAGCGGGATCAGCGAGGACCATTGCCGCGGGCTCGGCCCCTGATCCGGTGTAAAGTTTCCGACAACGACTACGGCCCACGCCGTGTAATTTGACGAATCGCCTACGCTGTACGGGTACGCGTCGTCGACCTTGCCGAGTTGAACCTCACCGTCGCCGCCGCCGTTCCCGTTGCATATAACAAGGTTATAAGCGATTTCGCCCCATCCCAAAATTACCGCGTGATAATAACCTATCGAGGCCGCGTTGCCGCTCTCGCTGGCCGTATGATGCACGTCGGCGTGGGTGACAAGGCGCCCGGCGTCGGTTAAACCTGATCCGCCGAGGACCGGCGGCAGGTACGGCCGGGCCAAAAGGTCCCGGCCCTTGTTTGTCTCGAGGAAATGCTCATAACATAGCAGCGCCGCGTTGCGGTTTTTGCGCGGCACGTTTGGCAGCGGTTTGCCGCAACCGGTGACGCGGCACGTGCAACCCTGAGCCCGGGACCTGAAAAAGTTAAAAAGGCGCGTCGATTTTTTCATTTTGTAAGGACCTCCACGAGCGCAATATTGAGGCCCGCGGATAAAGTCAAAAGGGCCAATAATAACTTTATTGAGATAACCGACGACGCGGCCGTTGCAACGTCCCGGACGGCCTCGGGGTCCGCGCCAGGCTGGCACGTAAGCGCCGCAACCTTGCCCTCGTGATAACCGGCGCGGCGCGCGCAGGTTAGCTTAATGGCTACAACGTCCTCGGCTATATCCTCAACCGTTTTTCGGAGGTCCCGAAAATCCTGAGCCGTAATTTCCACACCCGCCTCCTTTTATTGATTAGTTGACCGGGCTATTAAGGCCGGAATATTTTTAACAAGCGCGCCGACCTGCAGTTTGATCTCACCGGTTGAGGTGTCCAGGTCCGTCGCGTAAACGTGCAGGCCCGTCTTGTTATCCAAAAGGGCCGCGGTGTCGATTTCATAAAGGCCGAGGCGTGGCAGCCGGATATTGTCCCACGCCTTGATAAACGCCGCCGGTTGCATACCGGCGCCGGACCTGTAAAAAAGTTCCGCGTACGGCAGGGTTACGGTCCCGGAAACAAACGGGAAACTTTTATATATATCAAGCTGAGCCTGCGCCAGGGCCAGCGCGTTCGCCGCCGTTAAATAGCCTTTGGCTCCGGTTAAATTGAGGTACGCCATTTTGTAGGCGCCGGGGGTGTATTCAGCGCGCGAGGCGGCGTCCCCGACCTCACCGGTCTGCGTTGCGCCGCCGCTGTCCTTATAAGCGTAAAAAATATAATTTATATAATCGTAACTGAGGTCGACCTCGAAGTTAACGCCCGGCCCGTCCAGGACCCAATCAATCGCGTTTCGCGTTCGCGGTTTCCAGTAAGGATAACAGCCGACCTCGTCCGGGCCGTCTATCCCCGGGAATACGCCGTATTCGTTATCGAAAAACGTAACCATATCGTTTAGAATTTCCTCGCTAGTCGCCACGGGCACGTAGTCCCGCCATACCTTATTAGCCGGGCCCGCGGTGCTGATATATTGATCGCTTGAGTTGATCCACGGGCAGGCTTTTAAGGACCCGGCCCACCCGCCGCCGGGGGAGTCAATATAGTCTTTGGCATAACCGACGCCGAAAACGCCCATCACCCATTCCGGAACGAAAAAGTCGCCGCCGCCGTTTTTATTGAACAGTTGCGACCGCGCGTAATTAGCGCAATGGCCCTTAATATTGTAAGCGAGTTCCCCGGCGGCGTTATCAATAGACGGCGCGTCGTCAACGATCCCCTGCCACAGGCGGGTTAATCCGTAATTAATATTTATGGCGTCCTCTTTGCGCGCCGGGTAAACGGTCTCGGCGCCGGGGTCCAGGACGCGGAACGACGCCGTCGCTGATCCGCCGATATCTTTAGTTGAGAATTTCAGGCCCTCGTGGCCGCTGAGGTTGCCGCCATGTTTTTCCCGGAGGCAAAGTTTGCGCCGGGAATTAAAAGCAACCGACCGGGCTGAGCGGTTGAAAATTTCTAGCGAAAACTCCACGCGCTATCCTTGCCACAAAACGCGCGGCGTGTATTTTAGATATTTGAGCGCGACCTGCGATACGTTGTCGGGTGACGCGGAATTAAACGCGTGTAAAACGAGGTTGTTTTTGCCGGGCAATAGAAACTCGAGGTCGCCGGTGTAGCCGTTCCTCAGGCTGGCCGCGTATTGAGGATCGCCGCCGCCCGCACACTCGCAAACCGGGTCGCCGCCGTTGCCGGTGTCGATCAGAATTTCATAATTAGCCACCGGCAGGATCACGCAAAGGCCGCCGCCGTCAAACGGTAACAGCAATATATAATCGACGCAAAAATCCTTCGCCGTTGAGCTTGAGCCGGTAACGCTGAGGCCGAGGTTCGTGTACACAACGGCCGGGTCCGCGTCCGGCGAAAATCCGATCAGCGGCAGGGACACGTCCCCGAGGTTGACAATCTGCCAGGGCGGGCTGCTGGCCGTCCCGTAAATAGTTTTAGTTTCACCATAGCCCCACGTATTACTAGGACCGTCGAAACCGGCCCACCGGATTGCAACGCCGCCGGTGTCTTTACTCTGGACCCTGGCGAATACCTTATAAAGGCCCGCCGCCTTTTCATATATCAGGCGGCCCGGGAATATCTTTTTTTCCACGTTTTTAATAACTGAGTCGACCGGGTTGTAAAATGCCCCGTACCCGTCATGGGTTAGCGACCCTCCGACCGTGTAGCTCGTATCGAAGAAACCCGCAACCGCTGAAATTTGGCGATCAATAATAACCGGCGGGTTATCCATGCCGGTTTTACCTTTGCCGATCCAAAGGCGGTCGGCGGTTGCGGCGTTGCTTATTCGTGCCTTAAAGGTTGCCGGGGCCGTCGTGTCTATATCGTACGCCGTACAAATGAACGGGGCCCTGGCCTGAGGCGCGAGAATTTTCCCGTTGCTGATCGTGCAGTTATCAATGTACACCGTGGGCGTCGTGTTGCCCGGGGTCCGGTCGGTTTGATATTTGAAATGGTCAATGGCGGCAAGGTTAGGCGCTCCGGCCACGGTGTCCGGATCATTAAAATCGAAGAAAATAACCTGCCAGCCGCGGACGAAACAAAAGGCGCCCTGCCCGTGTCCGCCGTACGCCTGCCAGTTATCAGTCGCCCGGCCGATTGTCCATTGCCGGTAGTTTGACGAATCGGACCCGAGGCGGACCGTAACATATTCGTCGGTGTATTCAGGCCCGTCGCGGTATATCCATAAGGACACCCACCCCTCGTTGTCACCGGCGGCCAGGTACGGCGTAAAATCCAGCGCGTAACCGCCGACCCGGTCGCAGGTTGCTGAGGACGAGCCGGACGCGCCCAAAATTTTCCGGCTGTTAGTTCCCCACGCGATCTGGTTCGTATCTTGAAAAGTCCCCGTCCAAACTTCGCTAACGCCGTCGTCGGCCGCGTCCCCTGTAAATATCGTCATGGTTGAGTCGAAGAGGGTCCGGTCGTCCTTTGCGGCGTACGGGTCCGCCAGCAATTCAACCACGTGAGACTGGCGGGCGCCTAACTCAAAAACTTTATCAAACACGGGCTCCGTAAATGATAGGTACGTTTCAAAATACACGTCCTCGAGGGTCGTGTCCGGGTCCGGGTTGTAGGTTAACGTATTGCGTTCGGCCTGCAGCTCAGCGTTGAGCGTAGCGGCCAGGGCCGCGAGGTCCGCCTTGTCACCGTCCGGGGCCTTGAGGAAAAAGGGAATCGAAATTATCAGCGGCTCGTAATCGCCCGAGCCTGGCCTGATCCCGCGGCGCCGTTTACGCTCACCGGCCGCGGTGAGTTTCGGCGCCGGGATTTTGAAACCGTCCGCGATCCGGGTATTGACCCCGTCGTTAAAATCAAAATCGCCTAAAAGTATTTTAGCCCTCGCCATTGTCTAGCTCCTTTTGACCCGGTACCGCGTCAACGTTGCGCCCTGCTCAGCGGCGGCCTCCTGGCCCAACGCCTCGAGGCGGTCGTCAACCGTTACGGTGATTAGATTATCAAGGCGGCCCTCGTCAACCTTGACCGCTATTTCCAGGCGGCCGCCGTTTGGATCTCCGCCCGCTGATCCTGAGGCGCCGCCTGCAACCCCGGCACCGGATACCGCGGCGGCCAGCTTGAGCCCGCCGCCAGGACCGCCGCCGAGCGCCGCGCCGATCTGGCCGGTGACGTCCGCCAGGACGCCGCCGAGGTTGCCTTTGCTTTTTGCAATACCGGCGCCGAGCAGGTTAATAATAGATTGACCGGAATAAAACGGGTTGCCTTTGCCGCTCAGCGGTCCAGTTTTGGCCGGGCTAAACGGGAGGTGATCCGTAACGGTTGAGGCGACGCCGCTCATGGTATCCCCGAGCGATCCTAGCATCCCGGTTATGCCGTCGATCAACCCCTGAATTATCCGCGTTCCTGAATCGTACAAAAGGCTGCCGAGGTCCCCGAGGGCGCCGGTGACTTGCCCGGGGATACCTGACACGACGCCGATCATGCTGCCGACGGCGCCGGACACCGCGCCGACGATCCCATTCCAGGCGCCGGAAATAACGCCGGATATTGCGCCCATTGCGCCGCTGATAATCCCGACGGCCGCGTTCCAACCGGCGGAAATTACACCGGACACCGCGGAAATAGCGCCGGACACGAGGCCCGTTATGAAACCCCACGCCGCGCCTATTATTGAGGTGATCGCGCTCCAAACGGCGCCGGTTACGGCGGTAACAACGCCCCACGCGCCGGACACTATAGCGAGGACCATTTGAACGTGAGCGGTTATTAGCGCGACTATGAACGCCCAAACGGCGGACAATACACCGGTAAACGCGGACCACGCCGCGCCGAGGGCGGCGGGCAAGTTTTGGAAAACGCCTATCAGCCATCCGGCAAAGGCCAGCAAGGCGCCGTACACGGTCCCCACCACGGCTGATACAACGAGCCAAACCTCAGTTAACCCGCGCAACGCGAGGGCGATTATATTTATTGCAACGCCTAACAGGGCGAACGCGACCATAACGATTGCGCCGATCACTATTGCCGCGCCCTCAAATGCCGGTTTCATGTTTTGGAATATCTCAATAATATTGTCAATTATCGGGCGGAATTGCTCCGCCGCGTCCTTAACGTTTGAAACAAAAACATCAATCGCGGCCTGCACCGCCGGGTTATTCCAGGCGGCCTGCACCTTGTCGACGAACGCCTCAATATGCCCGCGGACGGTTTCAATAATTCCCATTATTGTCTCAACCTGGCCCGGGTCCATCAGCGTTGCAAGGCCGCCCTCGAGGCCGCCCGCGCTGAAACCCTGTATAAAGTTATCAAGCTTCGCAAAGGCGGCGACCACGGCCGAGGTTGCGGCCTCAGCCGCGGGCGCCAGCTTTTCCCCGATCTCAATTCCTAAAACCGTTACGTTTGCCTTGATCTTGTCAACCTGTACCTGCAGGCCCTCGCTCATTTTGCCGAACGCCTGATCCGTAGCGCCCGCGCTGTTCGCCATTGCGTCCAGCATTTGAGAAAACCGGTCGCCGCCTGATCCGGTGAGCGCCAGCGCCGCCGACCCGGCCTCAACCGATCCGAATAATTCGTTAAGGCCGACGCCGCTCTCGCTGGCGCTGGCCTCTAATAGCTTGAGCGCGTCCTGCACGTTGCCGCCGCCCGCGATAAAGTCTTTGAACGATTGCCCGCTTACCTGCTGGAATTTTTCCCCGACCTCAGTTGACGAGTCGCCTAATTCGACGAACATTTGGCGGAGTTGCGTTGTAGCCACGGACGTGGGGACGCCCTGAGCCGTCATGGCGGCCAGGGCGGCGGTGACGTCCCCGAACTGTACGCCGAGGGACGCGGCCACGGGGTTGACGTTGAACAGGCTCTTTGATAATTCCTCGAAGGTCGTGCCGCCCTTTGTTACGGCGGTGAACATTAAATCAGACGCCTGCTCGGCGCTGAGGGTCGACGCGCCGTACGCGTTAACGGTTGAGGTGATCCCGTCGACGGCGGTTTCTAATTCAACGGCGCCGCCGCGCGCGGCCTTTTGCGCGGTTTCCAGGAACGTAAAAACGTTGTCGGCCGGGACGCCTTTGCTCAAGGACTGATAAAGGGCGGGGATCACCTTGTCGGGCAAAACGCCGAACTCGGTTGAAAAACTTTTGACCTGATCGTTCATTTGCCCCATAGCGCCGTCGCTGATCCCCGGCAGCAGGGTAAAAACTTCGTTCATTCCGGTTTCAAAGTTTTTGAACGCGTTAAGACTGAGGGCGGCGCCGCCTATCATAGCCGCGCCGATTCCGACGGCCGCCAGGCCCGCGCCCTTGAGCAGCGGGCCAAACTTGCCACCGGCGCCTGCGAGCTTAGTATCAAAGGCGGCGGTATCAAGGCCCAAAACCGCGGACAATTCTCCCACGTTAAGACTCAATACCGCCGCCTCCTTTTAGCTTATAACGTTGCCAGAAAATAACGCTCACCGGCAACCGGGTCGCTTATCACGTCCGCGCCGCCGTCCATCGCCTCAAGCTCACCCTGCCAGCGGGACCACGGGCCGAGGCCCCGCAACAGAACAAGAAACCGCCGGAACGTTACCGCCTTAACCGCCTCGCAAAGGTCCAGGTTATACTCGCGTTGAAAATCCGCCTCAATAAATGCCCATTTATTGAATATCAGGCGGACAACCCGGTCGCCTCGCTCGGGGTCGTCGGCGCGTTTCCCTCAGCGTCCGGGTCCGCGCTTGGAAGGTCAACCCCGGCCCTGGCCGCGTATTCCACGATCAGGTCCATCAGGATCACCGCCAGGCGGTCGGTGCTGAGCCCTTTGTCGGTCCAGGCGGTCAACGTGTCCGCCGGGACAATATCGGCGGCCAGGTCAAACACCTCGGCCTCGCTGAGGTCCTCGCGGGCCCGTCCCTCTACATTCCAGCGGGCGACCTTGAGAGTCACCGCCGCGGGCAATACCGCGGGCAGGGTCCAGTCCTTGCCATACAGGCGCCGGATCAGCGGCTCCGCCTTTTCCTCAGCGAACGCCGCGTCGTAGTCCTTAAAGTTGCTGCGCCCTCCGGGGATCACTTAGGACCACGCTCCTGAGCGCGTTAACGTTGTTTCCCAGTCCGCCAGGTCGTCGCGCTCACCGCCGCCGGGTACAACGTCCGCGCTGAACAGCGCGACCTTGACCGTACCGCCGGGCGTTGTTACCCGGTGCTGCTTGAGGCTGTCATCGCCCACCGCGTCCGCCAGCGCCTCGAGGGCCTCCTGGCCGGGATCACGGTCGCCGTTGTCCGGGTCCTCAAGATATTTCCCGCTGAGCGTTAGCTCGTAGGAACGCGACGCGACGACGTGTTCGTCAATTCCGGCGCTGTCAAAATCACCGGCGTCGGCGTCCTTTTTTCCCGGTTTTGGCTTAAACGAGGTTACGCCTTTGATCTCAACCCACACGGGAACGGCTATCGTTCCGGTGTTGATTTCAAAGGTCCAGCCGCGCGCCAATACTTTTTTAACCGTCATGCTTTTCCGCCTCCTTTATGTTTCCCTGTTCGTTGACGCCGCGACCTTGACGTGTAGCGAATAATTCAAAGTCCAGCGCGCCCGGCCGTTATCGTCCAGGCCAATTAACACCGGCGCCGTTTGTAGCGCCTTGCAATATACAACGTCGGCCTCGGCGTCCCCGCCGGGGTCCATGACGGTATATTCCAAACCCTGCAATACATCATAAATTTGAACGGCCAGGGCGTAACCTAGCTGCGGCACCCCGGCTGCTGAGCGCGTCATAACTTGCACCCGCGGCTCGTCATAACCGAACGTCGCGGCTCCTGAAAAGTCCGCGCCGCCGTACGGTGAAAACACGGCGGCCAGGTCCGGCGCCTCAGGCATGGCAACGATAAACGCGTTACCACCCGCCTCGTCCGGCTGATAATCAACGAGGCCGAGGCCGGTGCAATAGCGCGCAACCGCGACCGCGATCACGGTATCCTCGCCTGCATCCGTACGGCCAGGGCGCGGTTAAACTGGCCGCCCGCCCATTCCGTTAACGTAAGCTCGAGCCATTTTGCGCGGCGCCCGGCGTCGTGCTGCCACGTCAATTCTTCGTGTTGGCGGCGGGCGTACGGCGTATCGTAGAAAACAACCGCGTACAGGCCCTCGGGTTGAACGTCCCCGGACGCCTCAAGGTCGTGAACCTCAATCGGTACCGACCGGTTTGCATCCTCAAGGAACGCCTCCGCAACGTCCGCGACGGCGCCCGCGGCGGCCTGATGGACAATAGCCGCTGCAATAGCCCGCCGGTCAAACCGCCAATTCACACTCGCGCCGCCGTTCATCCTAGAATCACCTCGCGGTGGTGGGCCTGGCCCGGTACGTTTTGCGGCAATTCTTCGAGGACCCTGTACACCCGGTCGCCGTACGTCACCCGGGAATTAAGCGGGGACGCCGGGGCGTCCGGCCTCAGGAAAACCGTGGCGCTTGAGACAACCTCGGAGCCGTCCGCGGTGTTCACGATCCGGCGGCGGCCCTCAAAACGGCAGGGCAGGTCCTCAACCTCAGCCCCGTAAATCGGGCCGTTACCGCCCGCGCCCTCGTACGGCTCGAGCGCGATCCGATCAGTCATAACGGCGGACGATATCACGCGGCGGGCTGGCCCAAAAGGCCGTGGCGGATTAAGGCGGCCCGGGCCCGCGGCGCCAGCCGTGGAGCCCGGGGCCCTGAATAATTCCCCACGCTGATCTGAGCCCCGGCCAGGCCGTCGATATCATTCGCCTCGCCGGTTTCGGCCCACGCCTCAACCTGAGCGCAAACCGCGTCGTTAAGGTCCTGCAATAGGTCCGCGTCAGTAGGCAGGCCGGTGTCGTCGTCGGTGTCATACGCCGCGGTTATCACGCTATCGATTAACTCGGTTGCGCGTAATATCAACCGCGTGGCGGCCGCCGGGGCGTCCTGGCCGGTCCAGGCCGCAACGTCCTCGGGCGCGGCGTAAGGTTCAACGGCGGCCATTACTTTTTGCCCTTGCCTTTTGCCGGGGCCTTTGCCTCAGCCTCGGCGGCCTGATCCCCTTTAGGCTCAGGCGGCGGCGCGGGCGGATCAACGGGCTCGTCGATTTCCTCAGCGCCAGGCACCGGCGGCACCCCGCGCGGGCTGTAATACGGCGTTCCCGATTTCAGTTTGTACCATTTCCCCGCCATGCTTACACGCCGACCCTGTATACACGATAGTCGCCGGTCATACCGGTTTCGGCGTCAACGTGAATCGTGCCGTCGGCCTGAGCAAACCGGCCGGATTCAAGCGCGATCAGCGCCACGGCGTCCTGCGCCAGCGGGACCACGAGGTCGCCCTGGCCCGCCTGCGGCGCGGGCGGGTTTTCCCCGGCCTTAACGGTGAAGTCCTTTTCACCGGCGGTCGTGTTTGTTACCTCTATGAACAGGCCCTGCGTGTCCGAGGCGGGAATGATACCCACGTCGGCGTCCGCGATATCCGCCAGGACACCGGCGGCGGGCTGAGAGGTTGCGGCGTTTGCCGCGATTTCCGTAATTGTCAAAGTTACGTCGGCCATGCTTAATACCTCGTTTCGTGGTGGTGGTTAATGTTTACCGGCGGCCGCGGCCGCGCGGTTTGTCCTCAGGTACCGGGTCCGGCTCAGTTGAGGCGGCCGGGTCCTGATCCGCGCCATCATCCTCACCGGCGCCGTCGTCCTGGCCGTCCTTGTCCGGATTTCCTTCGCCCGGGTCCTGATCCTCAGCGTTGCCGGTTTCCGGGTCCTCGTCCCCGTTGTCCTCAGGGTCCGGATCGGCCGCGCCGGTTGTCACCGTTGCAACGCGTTCGGTTTTCCGGTCCGGGGTCCGGCGTGATCCCTTGCCGACGGCCTTGTATACCGGCCGGTCGTCGGGGTCGCGTTCCTCGGCCATCCTCTTTGCCTGAGCGGTCCCGGCCTCAACCTCCCAAACAAGGCCGGTCGACAGGTTCTTGAACTTAATCGTTTCAACCTTTGCCACGGGGTCCCTCCCTCAGTTTGATATTAAAAAGGGCCCCGGCCCGCGCCGCTCTTTGCGTTGACGCGGCCGGGGCCCTGTATTTCCGCCTTTACCGAGGTCGAGCTATTAGCTCTTGTCGGCGGTGAGGACGGCGATCCCGTCCGGGCGAACGAGCTTCCCGCCGTAAAGGTGCAGGCCCTTGACCGCGTCGGAAAATCCCTTTTCCGGGCGGTATGCCTCAACCTTGTTGATCTGCTCCGCGTACGTGATCGCGCCGGGGTATCCGGCTATGATCTTGTACAGGGCCCCGGCGGTGTTCGGGGTGTTATGCGATACCAGGACGCGGAAACCGGCGGCCTCCCCGACCTCACCGTTGCGGAGAATCTGCTCCGCCTGGCTTGAGCCGGTTTTGACAAAACGGTCGTCTTTGCGTAGCAACCCGTGGAACCATCCCGGCACCGAAACCCAACGGTTTCCCGTGGGGATTTTGGCATCGGTTAACATGACGTCCAGGTCGACAAGGTATTCGTACGCGTCCGCCTTCGTGGGAACGATAGGCGTTACGTCGTCCCCGATTGTGTTCCCGCCAGCCACGCCAGTGTACAGGGCGGCGAGGAACTGATCGGCCACGTCCCTCAGGCCGTAACCCGCCTCGTTCATAGCGGCGGCCATGACCTTTGGCGAGGTCTGCGCGGCGTCAACGTCCTTGACCTTGAAGTTAAACGCCTTCGCCTGAGTTATGACGAGGTTTGTCTGCGCGTCGTTGAGCTGTTCCGGATCGGGGAACGTGTCCTCGTCATAATCAAAGATTGTGACGGGGCCGATAGAATTGATATGGACGGTGTCGCCCTTTTCCTGAATCTCGCCCTCGTAGTCACGATTGACGACACCCTCCTGCGCGAAAACGAGGTTCTTTTGCAGGTTGACGAGAAGCTCTTTCGACCATATCTCTGGCACAAAATTGTCGATTGACACGGTGGACCTCCTTTGATACCTTTTGCGGTTTTGTAGTGTAGCCCTCGCGCCTATTTAACGCCCGTCGGCGGCCTCTGGCGAGGCGGCTATTCTACTTCGAGCCCTGGCGGGCTCCCCGCGGGTCCTGTTTAATGCCTTGACCCGGTAAAGGAGGCAGGTTGCGCCGGTGTTACCTCGGAACATACACGAGCGAAAAATAAAAGTCAATGGTATTTCACCCTGATATTAAAACGGGCCCCGGACGGCTAAACCGAACCGGGGCCCGTGATCCTGCCAGGGCGGGCGCTATTTTATTAAGCCTTTGGCGCTCTGCTCCATGATTTCCTCGCGGTGTTCGGCGTATTCTTCGGCGGTCAGTTTGTCAATTTCCCCGCGGGTCCACACCTTGCCGCCGCCGCCGCCGCCGAGTTCCTTGCCGGACGCGCCAGGCGCGCCAGCGCCCGGGGCCGCCTTAAATTCCGGGGCCTCCTTGAGCGCCGCGTCGATTGCGGCCTGTACCTGATCCGGATCGGGCTCCCCGTCCTCGTCTACCTTAACGTCGCTGAGGTCCACTAGCCTCAGGAACGTCGGCAGGCGTTTGCCGGTGACACCGGCGGCCAGGGCGGCAACCTTCGCCTCGGCTGATACGGCGCGCCGTTCCGCGGCGGTTGAGACTTCGGCCAGGCGGGCCTCCGCCTGTTCCTTTTCGAGCTTCAGTTTTTCGGTTTCTTCCATGCCCGCCTTTTTCTGAGCGTCCTCGAGGCGGCTCTTAAATTCCCGCTCGAGGCGGGCGACGCGCTTGCCGATCTTTGCCTCAACCTCGGCCGCGGTGAAGGTCCGGCCAGGTTTGCCCTCGTCCCCGTCCTCACCTTCCGGCGGGTCCTGATCTTCGCCGCCCTCGGGCGGGTCCTGATCTTCCGGCGGGTCCTCGTCCTCACCGGACCCGCCAGCGATAGGCGGATAGAAAACCCCGTCAATCCAAAAACCGGCGCTGCTTTTCATACTGTCCCTCCTCTTTTCGATTGCAAAATTTAGCGGCCCTTTTTCTTCGCCCTGGCGATCTGGCGCTTGAGCCGTTTGCGTTCCTTTTCCAGGTCCCGCAATAGTTCGGCCTTTTGTTTAAGCTCCGGCGTCGCGGCTGAAATAGGCGCCGCGGGCGCTTTAGGTACCGCCGGGATCGGCGCCGGTTTCTTGACGGCGGGCGACCTGGCGGCGGCGGGTTTCTTCACCGGTACCGGTTTCGGTTTTGCGGCCGGTTTAGGTTTCGCCGCTGGCGCCGGTTTAGGTTTTTTAGGAACAGGCGCCGCCGGGCGCGCTGGCGCCTTTGCTTTTGGCGGTTTGACCTTAACAAAACGCGGGTCGATTTGTTCACGGTAGCGCAGGCGCTTCCGGCCGTTCGCGTCTACAAACTTTCGCAGGTCCGCCTGAGCGGTCCGCAGCCGTACCTTTTTCGCGGCGAGGCGCTTGACACCTTCCGGCGACGGGTCCACGGCGTTTGCCGCGTCCTGGCCGACGATTTCCTTTTTCCAGCGGCGGACCCGGCGCTCGAGGGCCCGCTGGCGCTGGCGCTCTTTGTCACCCTCAGGATCAGCGGTCGACGTAAACTTACGCGTTACCCCGGGAATATACGGCCGGGCGTCGTGGCGGCAATTACAATGGAACAGGCCCGCCGCCTTTGCTTCGGCCAGCGTCCCGGACACCCTGAAACCGCGATCTAACGTGCCGCGGGTTGAGCCTGAAATACTTAAAACTTTGCCCTCCCACGGGCGGCATATACCACACTCCTCCGGCGCGTCCGAAATAATTACAAGGTCCCGGCCCTCCTGCTGATAGCGCCCCATCCGGCCGTCAATAAAGGCCCGCGAGGCGCCGGTCCGGGTAGCGGTTTCGACGTAGCTTACAAGGTCCCACGCCCGCCCCGCGGTGTCAACGAATCCGGTTATACCTTTTGCGGCGAAACGGTCCAGCGCCTTTTGGGAAGCAACGCGCCGGGTTGATACGCCCGCCAGTTGATCCGCCAGGGCGCCATCCGCAATTATTGAGCGGTACCCGTCCAGGGCCGACCGCAATATTTGAAGGTGGGTGGAGCTTACGGCGGTAACGGTTTCGGTGACAAGCGCCTCGAGGGCGTGAACGTTGCTGCCAATAAAAGAGTAACCCGGCGCCCCGGCGACGCCGCTCTCAACCTGCGCGGCGGCGTAGCCCTTGCGCCTGGCCTCGGTTAGCGCCTGGCGGATCGCGTCCGGGGTTTGTTCATTAAGGCCCGCGAGTTGCGCGTTGATCTCACGCCTGAGCGCGGACGTTTGCGCCAGCTTTTCCTCGGCCCATGACGGCGTCGGCAGGCCCTTGAGCGCGCGCCGGGCGACGGTGTCAATCATGGTCGCCTCGGCGTTTGCATAAATATCCACAACGCCCTGAGCGATCCGCGCGGCGGTTTCAGGATCAGCGGCGGCCACGCGCTATACCGGCAACCCGTCCGGGTTCATAACCTCAAGGCCCTCCTCGGCCCTGATCCGCGCGGCCTCAGCGGCTACCTCGTCCTCGCCCCATTCCGGGTTTACCATCCTGATCCGGGTTTCTATTGAGGCGGCCTGCGCGCGCTTGAGCAGGTCCACGGTTTCCGCGGTTGCGCGCGGGCTCTCGGTCTTGTCCTCGCCGTATTGTAGCCGGGGCCGGAACGGCTCAACCGTCCGCGCGAAAATATTTGATTCAATTTCCAAAAGGGCGCGCAAGATAGCCTCGACCGGCGCCTTGAAATAGCGCTGTTTTTTTCCGGTTGTCCTGTAGGTCGTCTGCTCCCTCAACCGCAGCGCGGTACCGCTCTCGGCCTGGCCGTCAAGCTGTAGCCCGAACGTTTGCGGGCTGTACCTGGCCGCCTGCACGATCCGCGTTATCAGCGCGAGGGCGGTTTCCCCGTGTTCCGCGGTCCTGAGCTTAAACTCGACCGGGCTGATTCCGGCCTTTTCCCTGGCCGCCGGGTCCATCTCAAGCGGGACAAACACCTCGCGGTCGACGTCAAAATCCGCCCCGGCGCCGCGTCCGGCCCGGTCCACGAATTCGCTCGGGACAATAATTCGCGCCTGGCCGAGGCGTATATCCCGCAGCCACGACGTGAACGTTTCATTTAACGCCGTCATCAACGTTTCGGCGCCCGCGGTGTCCGGACGTCCGGCGGGTAAACTGCGGTGGCGGCGGTTTGGCAGGGCGTTTGGAATATACCGGACCAAAAGGCCGGACGCCCACGGGGTCGGGATCTCGTCCGCCAGGCCCGCGGTTGCATCCTCAGCGGTTAACGCTATCTTAACGCCGAGGGCGTCCCGGCTGCCGCTGTATAGGCCGTGGTAAATTACGCCGGGCTCGTGCCGCTCAAGGTGCCGGACGACGCGCCCGTTTTCATTCCGGATCACTTCCCAAAGGGTAACGGCTACGAGGTGCCCGTATCTAAAATCGGGGACGGCGTAATCGGGTTGTACAACCGACAGGACCGGCGCGTCGCTGGCGGCCGTGTCCCATCCCGCCCTGAGGTACACGCCGCCGAGGGCGCTGGCGATTTCCGCCGCCTCTAATAGCGTTGACGTGATCCCCTCGTCGCTGAGCATTTCCTCGAGCCGGTCCTGAGCGGCGGTCGCGCCGGACCCTGGCCCGCTGGCGCCCGCGGTTTCCCCGTTTGCCGCAGCAACGGCGGCGGCCTCTTTTGAGTTCATGGCCTCGGGGATAACAAAAGACGGCTCCGCGCCAAACAAAAGGTCGGCGGACGTTGCGGCAATATCCCCGGCAATCGGGACCGACACCGCGTGGCGGGTTGTATCCCGGGGCGCGGCGGCTCCGCTCTTTTTGCGGCCGCGGACCGCTGAGGTGATCCGGTTGCCGATTGTATTGCTGGCCGGGGTTGCCTTGTTATAAAAGAGTTGCAAAAGGTCCGCGTCGTCCGCGTACCAGGCGGCCGCCTTTTCGACGTCGTCCTGAATTGCCGCCCATTTTTTTGGCGGCCACGGTGTTTTCGGTTTGTAGTCTAGCGGCATTGTCCGGCTCCTTTGTTTGAATTTTTAGGCGGCGACCCTGAGGTCCCACCGCCGCCAAACGTTACGCGTTCCGCGGACCCCGTACCTGAGCGCGTCCGGCCCGTGGTCGTTTTCTTTTAGCGGTTTATCCTCGCCTAACTTTTGCGCCTTCGGGTCCCAAACATAGCCCGGCATTTCGTCAATCAATCCGACGCAGCTCTCGTGTATCTTGAGCCGGGACCCGGCCAGCAGCGAGGCCGTATCCCTGAGCCCGTCCAGGACGGTGTTATCGGCGCCGGTTACGCCGCGCCAGCCGTCCTCGTATAGCTGAGCAATAAAGGACGCGGCGGACGGGTCGACTAAAACGCGCTCCGGATCTCCGGCGCCGGGCAAGTCCCCGGCCTGCTTGTCCAGCCACGCCCCGAGGCGTTTGGCATACTGGCCGTCGGTTAATTGCTTACGTTCCGCCCGGCTATCCCACCGCCATTCTCTCGCAACGTATAGGCGGTCGTCAACGCCCTCGCCTATCAATAGCGCCACGAACGGGTTCACCGTCCCGTAATCTATAGCAACCCACCACCGGTTGATAGTCGGCAGTTCCGAGACAACCTGAGGCCCGGTCGGATCAAACATATCATAAACGGCGCCCTCCGCTAACACCCACCGGCCCTCTATCAAACGTAAATACCACAGGCCGGTAAACTCTGCGGCCAGGGCGTCGACGTACGCTTGAGACAAGGTCGGATTATCGGCCAGGCGGAAACTAAACCGGGCCAGGTCCAGGAGGCCCTCGCCGTCCGGGCGCTCAATCTTGCCCTCGCCGGTGAGGTGAACGGCGGCGCGGTCCAGGTAGTCGGTCAAAAGATAATGGTTCGGGCCCTCAGGGTTTGACGTCCCGAACAGGCTGGCGCCGGTAACGCTGAGGCGGGACAATGCCATTGTAAAAAAAGACTCGGGCCAGCGGCCGACCTCGTCCCCGTATATTCCGGCGGCGGTTGCGCCCGCGATCTTGTCCGCGGCCCGCTCGTCGTTAGCGCCCGCCAGGTAAAACCTGCGGCCAAAAATACGCCCCTCGCCCTCGCCGCGGTTGAGCGTGAAACGCTGGCGGCCGAGGGTTGCGCTCAGCGGGTTAAGGACGTTTCGCGTTAAGGTCCGCTCGGTTTTGCCTATCATAAACAGGTCGCCCTCCGGGGCGGTCCGCGCGTATTCCATCCACCGGATCAGCGACGCCGTTGTCTTTGAGGACCGGACGGCGCCCTCCCAAATATTCAGGCGGCGCGTTGCAAGCTCAACCGAGGCGGAGGCTTTTCCCTGTAGCGTTTCAATTTTCACGGTTTGCCGCCCTGGCCTTTACCTTTGCCCGGTCCCTTTTTCTTTGCCGGTTTTTTCTTTGCCCGGAACGGCGCGCGGGCCTTGCCATTCCCGTTGCCGCCGTTACCGTTCCCACCGTTCCCGTTGCCGGTACCGCCAGCGGCCTCGAGCGCCTTAACGCCTGGCCCTTTTTTCCCGGCTATATAAACGTCGACGTCGTTGTAGTCCCCGGGATCGTCCACGCGCCGCTGGCGCCAGCGATCCGGTTGCCTGTTATTGAGCCACGCGAGGGCGGCCGTAGTGTCCGCCGCAATATGCTTTTTCTTTTTCTTAACGTAGCGGGCCTCGACGTCCCGTGTAACCTCACCGGTTGTCGGGTTGACGATCTCAACGACGGGGCCCTCAACCGTTACCTCCTCAATTTCATAACCGCGGGCGCGGTTATAAAGTGCATCCTCAACGAGGGAGTCGGCCAGGTTGCGGCCGTGTTTGTCCATTGCTTCGACTAGGTCCGGATACTTGCCGCGCCAAACGTACAGGGTTTTTCGGCTGATCCCGAGTTCGGCGGCTATTTCCTCAGCGGTTAACCCGTTGCGCGCCATCCACTTGACGAGTTGCGGAGTCATGGTTGGATCGTATTTTGTAGCGTACGCCACGGCCTCAGCCGTCCTCGTTGAACGGGCCCTCCGCGGTCAAACCTGTTAGCTTTTCCCACCGCGCCTTTATTACGTCGCAATAGCCCGGCTCGATTTCCAGGGCGTAGCACGTCCGGCCGGTTTGCTCAGCGGCCAGCAGGCCGGACCCGGACCCGCAAAAGGGATCGAGGACAACGGAGCCGACGGCGGTGAATTGCTCAAAAGTCCAGGCGGCGAGGGCGATAGGTTTCTGCGTCGGGTGAACGCGGGCCGCGTCCTTTTCACTTGCCCGCAGCATACCATTCCAGCGGTGCCGGAACAGGCGGGCCGCCGTTTGCTGATTCGTCCACGCCATCTCAACGTCCGCGAAATTCCCGGTGTTTTGTTTGTCCCATACAATCCAGCAGGCCGAGGCGGGCAAGGCGTCCGCGTAAAACTGGCCGCCCCAAAATATCAGGACCGCCTCCGGCGCAACGGCCAGGCAGGCGGCGTAAGATTTCAACGCGGTGTCGGTTGTATCGTCCCCGGTTATCGGCAGGTACCTTTGCGCCTTGTAAGTCCTGGCGGCCGCGCGGTTGCTTTTCTTTAGGCCGAAGTTAGGTTGCCCGCCGCCGCCCACGCGTCCCTTGCGTTTTGATCCGAGCGGTGAATCGTTCCCGACCTTGCCGCGCCGGGCGCCGCCTGATCCGAGGCGCGGGTCCTCAGCGGCGGTCGGCGGAACGTTCGGACGTTTGGCCCATCCCGAGCCGATAATGTTTACGCCGTACGGCGGGTCGGCGTATACAAGCGCCGGGACCGCCCCGGCCAGGACGCGCTCGAGGTCCACGGTTTCGGTTGAGTTGCCGCAATACAGGACGTGGCGCCCGAGGCGGTAAAGGTCCCCGGGTTTTGTCACCGGCTCAACCGGTACCGGCGGCTCGTCATCGTCCCCGTGGATCACGCGGGACCCGTCCTCGATTGCCGCCGTCTTTAAGTCCTTAAAGGTTTTAGGATCAAACCCGGTTAGCGCGATATCAAACCCGGCCAGCTCCACGTCGCTGAGCATCCCCGCCAGGCCGGGCACGTCAACCTCCGCTAGTTCCGCGATCCGGTTATCAGCTACGAGGTCCGCGTGTTCCGCGGCCTCAGTCTCGTAGTCCTGAAAATCAACCGGCGCGTCGGTTTCCCCGTTGATCCTGGCGGCCTCGAGGCGGGCGTGTCCGCGGACAATAAACCCGGAGCGGTTGCTCACCGTGATCGGCGCGCGCCAGCCTTGCGCCTTGATTATTTTGCTCAGCAGGTCCAGTTGCTGCTCGGGGTGTTTGTTCGGGTTGCGCGGGTTCGGGGTTATTGTCTCAAGCTCGGCCAGCTTATCAAACGCGCAATAAACGGGCGTACCCTGAGCGGTTGACGCCGGGCGGCGCGCCCGCGTCATGCCAGGTCGACCCGGACAAAAGGCGGCGGGGTTGCAACCTGTAGGACCGGCAAAGGCAAAAGGCCGGGCAAGGTTACAACGGGCGCCGGATCAGCGGCCTCGGTGTAGTGATCCTCGGGCGCGTTCATTCCTGCGGCCCGCGGTCAAGGGTTACGCGGATCGCCGGGCAGGGAAATTCCAGGACGCCGACCGGCGGGGTTGATAGGCCGCCGGATAACTTCACCTCGGCGCCGTCCGCGGCTACACCATAAACGCTGGCGCTGATCTCAACGCGGATAGTTTCAAACGGGCGGAGCGTTTCCGGAACCTCAGGCAAGGCGGCCCTCCTTGTTACGTTGCGGGGTTTGGCCGGTGCCGCGCTCCGCCCCTGGCCGACCGCGGGCTGAATTCGCGGGGACAAGGGAAGCAGCGCGGCACCTTGACCGGGATATTATTCGAGGTCGGGCCGCGTTGTCAATAACGCGGCCCGGTTGCCGTTATCACTTGTCGGGGTCCACACGAGTGATAATCCCCTGGTAAGGCCGCCAGGATTGCCCGGACGTCCACGCGTCCGCCAGGCTCTCGAGGGCCTCGGCCAGGGTTGCACCGTCCGCGACTAGCGCGGCCAGGCACGTATAACCGACGATCCGTTGAACGCCCGCGCGGTGTAGCTCAGCGTCAATCGCGCGCCGGTATCCGCCGGACGCCTGGCGCCGTGGCAAGGTAGCGGCCAGGGAACGCCACGCCTCCTCGCGTAACGTCATCGCCACGACGCGGTCCTTTACGTCCTCAACGATCAGCGTTATCAGTTCGCGCAAGGCGGCCAGGAAATCCCGGGCGGCGCTCACCGCTCACCGCCAAACGGCTCGGCCCACGTCTTTGCAAGCTCAGCAACCGCGGCGCCAGCGCCGCGGACCTGTAGCCCGAGCGCCTCAACCGCGGCGGTTAATTGCCGGAACGCCTCAGTCGTTGACTCGTCCAGGTAAACGAGCGCGGTGTCAATCCCGAGCGCCCGCCTGATCCGGTTAATTATCAACGTTGCCTCCCTCTATTGCCAGGGCGCAGGCGCCGCGCCGCGGACACGTTGAGCAAAGGACGCGCGGCGCCGTGGTTGTAAGGAACAGGGCCTCGTAGCCGACGGCGGTGCAACCGCTGAGGACCTTAACGCTGAGCCCGCCCGGCGTACCGAATACCCGGACGTTTGACTCGTGCCCGGTGTACAGGTAAACGGCGTGGTTTGTGTATTCCCTCAGCGCGTCCGCGGCCGCGGCCAGGCAGCGCGGGTCAAACCCGATTAGCCCGTCGGTGAGGTCGTGCCCGGCGGGGATCACGGCGCGCTCCAGCAAAACACCTCGAACGATTCAACGCCGGGCGGAACATAAAAGGCGTGGCCGGTGTCCTGGCGGCCGAGCAGGATAACACCGTTTCCGGTCAAGGTAGCAACCGAATCGGGGCGCGGGGTACACGGCAGGCCGTCAACCCTGAGGACCCGCAGCGGGTAGTTTGTCCAGGTAGCCGTGGCGACGTTGACCGCGTACGCGTCCGAGCCGACGGCCGGGGTGTCAAGGGTGAAAAGCATAACAAGCGCCACAGCGAGGCCGGTGAGGATCACGGCCAGCGCCAGGGTTAAAATGTTACGGTTTCCGGTTTTCATACGTTCCCTCCTTATAAGGGCCCGGGCCCGCAATCGGTCCAGGGCGGTTAATAGCTCAAGGGCTAACAAACTTAGGGCGTCGTGTAAATCACCGGCGGCGCCGATAAACCCCTCCGGTTTTACGTGGCCCTGGCCGGGGTCCCGGCGTTTCACCGGGCTCGGCCTTTTAAGGTGTCACCGTTCCGGCGCCTGAGGTACGCAACCGGCCAGGCGTCCGCCTCGGTGAACACGTCCAGCAATTCAGCCTCGAGGGCGGCGTGATCCCGGTCCCTGGCCTGCCAGCGCGTGGGCGCCTGCCTTGCCGGGACCGTAGAACACGGGCAGTTTTTGTTCACCGGTGTTAAAAAATCGTCCGGCATATCAGGACCGCCAGGCCGACGACGCCACCACAAATAAGCAAAAAGACAAGCGCAAGGAACGCGTAAGCGATAGCCGTTCCGATTATCCGGGGCCCGTTCATTATGCCTCCTGTTTAGCGTTGAGCGTTTCCGCGTGTTTTATCAGGTATGCCTCCAGGCCGCCCGCGGCGGTGACGGCCTGAAACGTCAAGGGCTCAGGAGCCCGGGGGTTTGGCAGGGTGATCGTCCAGGCGCAGGCCCGGCAACCTATCAGGGCGCCGTTACAATAGGGCCCGAGCAGGTCTAGGACGTATAGGTCGCCGTTACAGGCGGCTGCGTGTTCCTTCACCTCAGGCCCCGCCTCGCGGTTGAGCCCGGGCAATTCATGGCGCCGGGGAAACAACCCGGGGAAGGTGTCCCGCTTATATGCGCGATCCTTTTCGGTTTGCTCAACCTCAGCGGCCGGGTCCTGATCCGCGTCGGCCTGAGCCCTGGCCGCCTGGCGCCGGGCGTCCGCGTCTTTGTTCTCAATCCATAGCGCCTCGTTTCGCTCAACGTGTTCGGCGTCCCTGAATTGTAGGTCGAACGAGTTATGCTTTTTGCCTTGCGCGTCCGGGTCCCGGCCCATTGCCCACGCGTTGTACGCGATCCCGCGGGTAGCGTCCGCCAGGCGCTCGAGGGTGTATCCCTCTTTGATCCGGGCCGTGATTAGCTTCCGGCGTTTGTCGGTGAACACCGCCCGGGGCGCGTAAAGTTCCGCGTACAGGTTGAACAGGTCCCGGACGGGATCAGCGCGACGAGAGGGTTTAGGTTTTGGTTCGGTTATGGTTTGGTTAGGTACGGTGGCGCCTGACGTCCCGCGCCCATCCTCAGGACGTCCCGCGCCCGTCCCGGGGACGTCCGCAGGACACTCGGCGTTTTCCTTTTGTTTAGGCGGGTCGCTCTTTTTCTTGGCAACGTTTCCGCCCGCCCTGGCGATCCTTTTTCGCTCAGCGTTTGCGCGGCGGCGCTCGATAAGTTTACCGGCGTAATCGTGCCAATCGTGAACGGTTAAGTCGTCGTTAATGAAACCGGGCGCGGGACGTCCGCCGCCCGTCCCGGGGACGTTTTGCAAGGCGGCCAGCAGGTCGCCCGGGTCCCCGGTCCAGTCAACGGCGGCGGCTATCTCCTCAGGATTAAACCCGGACAAGTCACCCTCCGGGGCGTAGTCCAGGCACCACCACCACAATAGGTGCATTAACCCGACGGCGTCCCGGCGCGTGATCTCAAGGCGCCCGGCCAGGCGGGCCAGCTTAGGGTGGCGGGCTAGTTCCTGATTCGATTCAATCCAGGCCACGGGGTCCGCCCTCCGGCGCGGCTACGTGTTCCCAGGCGTCATGGTCCCGGGGATCTGCGCCAGCGACAATCGCGTCAACGCTCAACCGGTAGTGTTCACGGGTTAGGAAAACAAACGCGGTCCGGTTGTCCCCGCCGCGTACCTCAGCGGGAACGCCGCCGCCCGGATCAGCGGCCGCCAGTTTCGGCGGGATAATTGCCTGCGTGATCCTCACGTCGGGCGCCTCAACAGTGAACCTGATAAACCATTCCCCGTTCGGGCTGAGCATTAAGACGTCGCCCGGCGCCAGGGCGTCACCGTGAAACGTGCGCGGCCCTTGTTTTTCGGCGTCATTGTCCGGCATTGTACCTCCCTCCGATTAGTAGAGTTGCCCGCGGATCAGTCCGCGAGGTGAAGGTCGCCGCCGCCTTGCGAGGCGTCCGGGTCCTCAGGATACGGCTCGGCGGTCGTCTGATCCTCAACGCCGGGGATCAGTTCCCCGAGCGGGCCGTCGTGATCGTCCGCCCTGGCGCCGTCCGCCGGGTCCTCAGGCTGGCCGCCGATAGGCATGAACAGGCCGCAATAGGAGCCCGCCGGGGTTTCACACGATTCGCCGTCCGGTACCGGATAATTACAAACAAGGCAAAGGGCCTCGCCCTCGTGAATTTCCCCGGTGTCCGGGTCAATAAAAGACGGGCCCGGGTTTAACGGGTAGTAACCGCTGCAGCCGGTGTCCGCGTTGAGCGGCGGGTCGAGCGGGCAATCGTCCGAGGCGTTTTTGCATGATAAGCAAAGGTCGTCGGGGTTTTCCTTTTCCGCGAAGCCGTTGCAATAAAGGAACGGCCGCACGTCGTCCTCGCCCACCGCGGCCTCGTCCCGTTCAAACTGGCAACCGGGATCGCCCGGCGTGTTAATACAGGCCGCGCAAAGTTCCGCCAGGTCCGGCGTTGCTACTAATTCAAGCTGGCCCTCGAGCGGATCGTGCGGGCCGTCGTGGTTTTTGCAGCCGGTTGATAGCGGGCGGCGTCCTTTTTCTGAGCCGACCGGGCTCGGTGAATAGTTGCACGATTCCGCGTCTTTGTCCCAATAGCTACACCCGCGGCACCTTTTCAATTTAAGCTCCCTCCGGTTGAGTTCAACGGGGGCGGGCGCCCGGCGCTCACCATTCCGCCGGGGCCCTGTACCCGCGCCCGTTGTCTAGCGTTGCCCGTTAACGCCGGG
>Ga0209518_1000922_pt1 | contig 35279 bp, 42 predicted proteins | sample RifGroB1_FD_183993 | JGI IMG/M metagenome (GOLD analysis project Ga0209518, IMG submission 183993) | Groundwater microbial communities from Rifle, Colorado, USA - Groundwater B1 (SPAdes) (version 2) | ecosystem: Environmental > Aquatic > Deep subsurface > Groundwater | place: Rifle, Colorado...
TTTCAAAAATTAAGTCGAAAAATTCTTTTGACACTGTTGGCTGGTCTAAAATGAAGATATAATCTGGATTAAACTCTTCAACTCTCCTGAAATACTCTTTTCCTAGGGGGGATGTTTTCACAGGAATGCCGTTGCCTTTTTTGTAAAACCTTTTTAGAAGAAGATAACTGCAAAGACCATCCTGGTCATTGTCAAAGTAATACAAAGGGTTTTGGGACTTTTCAAGATGCTCCCTCAATTCGAGGATTTCTTTTTTAATTAACATTAAAATTAAAGCACTATTTCCTATAAAAAGGTTGAGAATTAGTTTTCTGAAATAAAATTAAATCCCTTTCCGGAGCCATCTAAAACTTTAAGATTCCTTTTTTTAATATAATCCCTCATAAAAATATTCGAGATACATGGAGGAAATTTAATTATGTTTCGTGAACAGCCTAAAAGGGGCTCTTTGACTATTAACGCCCTGGAATCTTTTGAAATAATCATTTCTTCGACGGCACCAACAGACATTGCATACTTTTCACGCTCACATTCACATGAAAATTTTATTTTTCCACCCCTGTCTTTTTCAAACTCCTCGATTTTAAAATAATTCACCAACACATATCCTTCCCCTTCAGACAAAGAATATATCTCTTTTCTTGGGGGGATTGAATAATCCATATCAAGAGGCTTCTGAATTCCACAACTTTTGGTTGGTGATTCCCTCATAATCTGCGTTTTGTAATTATACTCTATCCAGTCAAATCCGGTCCTTAATTTAATCCTTCTGGAAAATTCTTCAAATCTATCAATCTTTTTGATAACTCTCAAGGGACTTTGATTAAACGAAAAAGAACAATCAATAAAATCCATAAACATTTTATCAGAATAGTCTGTTAAAGTCGGGTTTACTCTCCCATTCTCTGCATAATAAATACCCCAACCCAAAAAATAATCATAAACAAAAATGCTAAAAGGGGGAAATATTCCGATTTTTTTTATTATGTTGAGTTCATTTAATGTGCTGTCGGACCTCGCAATATCTTCTAATTCTTCAAGCTTATTTTTGTCTGACCTCAAAAACACATTTACTAAACCTGGTAAAAAAATTCCCTCTCCCCATCCATAAAAAAACAAAGAGCACTTATTTTATAAAAATTTAGATACAGAAAACCTAATGCTCCAAAGAATAATTTTACAATCCTTTTCCCAGATTAACTTTTTACTTCCGGTTTATTTTGAAAAAATAAATCGCAGAGAAAGTTATTACAATCCTTTTCCCAGATTAACTTTTTACTTCCGGTTTATTTTGAAAAAATAAATCGCAGAGAAAGTTATTACAATCCTTTTCCCAGATTAACTTTCTCTTTCAAATTATAAACTTCCTCCCTGAAAAAAGAAAGCATTGCCTCGCTTCCCAAAATTTCAAGAAGCTCCTCGTTGCTTGCACTAAGAATTTCGGATAAATTTTCAAAATTTCCTATGAGTAAATCAATATACCTCTCAAGAAGATTTGTTTTTCCAAGAAGCCTCACTCCGCGGGGAGAGATTGTTTTATCATGAAGTTCTTCAAAAAGGAGCCTTGAAATATTCATGGGTTCAAGCAAAAAATCAAAATCCATTTTTTCAAGAATTTCAAGTGAAGAAGAATGATTCTGGCCAAAATAATCTTTAAGGATTGATTCTTCTTCTTTCTGAAGGCCTCCCATAAGCTCTTTTAGCCTCATTTTCACAATTGTCCCCTCTTTTCCAAGTTCAATTAAATATCTCTCTACAACCTCTGAAACTCTTTTCATGATTTCAACTCTTTGCAAAACCATACAAACATCAGTTATTGTCGCATGACGCCTGAGTTCAAGAGAATTTAGATTCAATAAAAGATTATCAAAAACATCTCTCTGTTTTTCAAGAATCTGTAAAGTCTCCGAAGCTCTTCTCAAAATTTCAGAACTCCTTTCAAGTTGATAAGATGAATCCCCATAATAAAGGGAGATTTTGTTTTTTCTCTCTGAAACAGCAATAACAATTGTTTTTGCCTGCTTTGCAGTCCTCTCGGCAGCTTTGTGCCTTGTTCCGGTTTCTTTTGTCGAGATGGAAATACTCGGAAAAAGGAGAGTATTTACATTCAAAATTTCCTTGACATCTTTTGAAAGAATTATTGCCCCATCCATTTTTGCAAGCTCAACCAATTTTTGAGCACTGAATTTTGTATTAACCTTAAAACCTCCTTCCACAATGTCCCCAAGATTTCCATTATCAAGAACTATTAAAGCCCCCATTTTTGCATTTAAAAAGTCATCAAGAGCAACCCTCAGGCTTGTTCCTGGAGCAACCATTTTTAAAACATCCATAAAGTCTTTGCCAAGCTCCCCCTCCATCTTTTCTTTTGAAAAAGGTAAAAATATTTCTTCAGTCTTTGGATTTTCATAATTTTCTTCTGCCATGAAAAGAGAAATCTTCATATCTATTTAAATATTTATCTCAAGGATAAAAAAATAAAAAAATTTATGTTGATTTTAAAAGAAAAAAATTAATTCACCATTTAGCAAAACTTCTTGCGACAATTAAAGGGAAAACTAAAGAAGCTTCTGCATAAATTTTTACACTCTTTGCATCAGTAGCAATTTTTCCCCAGCTAACCGCTTCTTCTGGAAGAGCCCCAGTATCAGAACCGTCGTATTCCGGAGCAGTATTAATATAAACCGCATAATTTGCGCCGTTTCTAAACATATTTGCATTGCATATGTGGTGTTTTATAATCCCCTCCCCTAAAATTATGACTCCGGTTTTTTCAGGACCAAGAGTCGTATTGTTTAAACTCCATATGTCCTGAGTAACATCAATTAAAAAGTCCGGATGAGACGATTTGAAAAAATAAACCATATCCCCCAGGCTTCCATCGGTAATCGCAGGACAATAGACAGGAATTTTATTTTTGTTCGCCCAAAAATAAACTGAATCCTCATTATTTATTTTTTCTCCAAGTTTCCATATTAGTTCGCTGGGGGTAAGAACTTTTCCTTTTTCCTTTTGCCTAGCATAAAACTCTTCAAAAATAGGAATTATAAAATCCTCAAAATCACAGTATCTTGAATTAGGTATAAAGACATTTCCCGCCCTATTAATCCCTTTTTCCCGAAGCGCTTTTCCTGGAGTCCGGAAGTCCCCAAGCTTAAAATTCCCAATGCATTTTATTATATCCTCTTCAATTCCCCCGGCAGTCGTGACTAAAACATTAACTTTTTTGCATTCAGTAAGATACCTTATGGTTTCACGCACTCCAGAAGTCACCATGTTTGATGTGTAACCAAGATAAATAAAAGCTTTTTCTTTTATCATCTCATTAATGATTTCAACGGCCTTCGCAAAGTTGCTTGCTTGAATCCCCATCGTTGCAAAACTATCAAAAATCTTTTCATAATCAACCCCCTTATTAAAATCATAACCGCAAATTGTTTTGCCTTCTGCTTCTTCTGACTTTCTTAAAATGTTTTTTCTTGCAATTTTCGCTTTATCCGTTTTGCTCATATAAACACAAAAAGAGAGCTGTTTTTAAAATTATTCTTTAAAGAATAATTTAAAAGCCGGTCACAAATAAAAATCTAAAAAACCTCTTCCGAAACTCTTTTAAAATCCACTCCCTTGTAAAAAGTATGAATAAAGGATTAAAAATTATTCTTGGGATTATTCTGGTAATTATTCCTTTGTACCTTATCGTACCTGGAATGCCCCTGTCGGACTGGGGCGCCGCAACATGGGAAGTTATAAAAGGGGGGGTAACAATTTTTATAATCCTTCTTGGAATAGTTCTTATTATTATGGGAATTGATGAATTGAGGGGTTAAATTCCAAAAACAATTAAAGTCCCTTCAATGACTGCAGCGATAACAAGCAAAGGCAAAACCACAAAAACATAAGAAGAAACAGATTTTCTCAAAAGAATCCTTAATGCGTCTAGTTTATTTTTCTCAAATATGAAAGTTGAAAGTTTGACTCCAAGCCCAAATGAAACGAAGATTGCTGGAAGTTCAAAAACTCCGTGAGGAAAAAGTCTCCAGAGTGAAAAAATTCCCTCACTTGAGACTGCTAGATTTGCAACAAAACCCAAAACAAAACCATTTGCAATGGCCGAAAAAATAGGAAAAACTCCAAAGAAAACCCCTAAAAAAAGGCCCATAAACCCAGAAACAGAATTGTTGCCGAATATAAATATGCTCATTTCAAACCCCCCAAGACCTTCGGTTTTTTCAATAAGATTTCTGAAATAATCAATAATCTGCAAACTTAATTGGCCAGGAAGGGGGATAAAATATCCGGCGATTGCAAAAATGGCAAAAATAAAAACTATGGCATAAATAAACTTCCTTGATTCTTTTATGTATATCATCGAAGAATTAAATTCTTTATCAACAAATTTTTTAATCTTAAAATTTTCCAATCTCTTCCCTGCCATTTTAACTAAAATGTCTTGAAATCAAATTTACTTTGCGCGGATACCTTGTTCTTAGATAAACCCCATATACGATTCCGCTTAAGAGCCCCCCAAGATGTGCAACATTACCAATTGCAAGGTTTAGACCTGCCGAAATCAGCCATATAATAAAAAGCATTGCTGGTGCCGCATACTTCATTTTTATCGGAATCGGAATGAACATAATATAAACCGGAAGGTTGGGAGTTAAAAAAACTAAAACGCCTATAAGGCCAAAAATTGCCCCCGAGGCCCCGACTGCATAAGAATTGAAATCCCCCGTAAAAATAAACGCGGATAAAACAAAAAGAAGCCCGGCAATAAAACCCGAAATTATATAAAATGAAAAAAATCTCTTTTTTCCAAGAATTTTCTCTAAGAGTCCCCCAACAAAAAGTAAAGAAAGCATATTTACAAATAAATGGAAAAAGCCTCCATGCATGAAAAGGCTCGTTAAAAAAGTCCATGGATAAAAATTATTAATTATGTTCGACGGATTCAGCGCAATGTAATCAATGGGAATTATTTCATAGGAGATCAAAACCGAAAATAGGATGAAAAAAATAACATTAAAAATGATTAGCCAAAGCGTAACGCTAACACTTCCGAGAATACTCTCTTTCTTTGCTGGAAAGACCCTATAAACTGCCATAGTAGGAAAAGCAAAAAAGATTATTTAAACCTTAATAAATAAAGAAAATTGAAGACAGATTCATATATTTTTATATCCTATAAAAACGGCCTGCCCAGTTTTTATTTCCTCTTAGATTTCTTTCCCTGTTTTTTTGAAGAGGGTTTCTTTTTTAAGCTCTTTTTCTTAACCTGAGATTTTTTCTTGGTTTTTTTCTTTGAAAATTTCTTTTTCTTTTCTTTCTTGACGGCAGGTTTCTTTTTCATCTGATTTGGTTTAATTTTTACGGCTTTTGAAAGTTTCTTTTTGTCCGCCCTCTTTTTCTTTTCGGCTTCTTTTCTCTTCTTATTTTCTTTTTCCTCTTTCCTTCCCTCAGCCTCTTTCTTTTTGTCAAGCTTCGTTCTTTCGTTCTCCATTTCTGCCTCAACAAGTTTTGACTTATCATCAATTTTTAATAAAGACCTCTCAAAGTCCTTTATTAGTTTTGAACTGTCCTTAACTGTAAAAATCTCACCGCATTCATCACATGTAAAATTCATTAAAAGAGCCTCATCCTCGCCGTATTCAAGCCCACAGGATTCGCAGACATAAAAAACTTTTGACTTTCTTAAATTAATTTCTTCCTGAATCTGCATTTTATTTTTCATTAAAAAATCCTTCAAAAATTCAAGACACTTCAAAATTTCGAATTTCCAAAAATAAGTATACCACCCTTTTTTTTTGTCTTTTTTTCTTATTGAAGAAACAAGGCCATAATCTGAAATTTTGTAAAGAATGTTTCTTGTCTGGTTGATTGTAATTCCCAGTTTTTTTGCAATAACAAATTCATTAACATATTTGGGGGTATTTAAAAGACCGACTATTCCCTCTGCAGACTTTCCAACAATAGAAACTACAATTTCCTCAAGAAGTTTATTTAACATAATCTAACTAAAAAAGTATTGATTAAAATAGCTTTCGGTTTTTTTAGAGGTTCTTCAAAAGAGATAAACCCTTAATAAAGAAAATTTTAAAATGGGCACTGCAGAACAACCTTTTTAAAGTATATCCTCTAATATATATTTAGAGGTGAAATATGGGATTATTTTCTAAAAAAAGTGAAAAAAAAGAGATAAGCATTCCAAGACTTCCGGAACTTCCAAGGCTTCCTTCGCAATTTCCTGATTTTGAAGAGGATTATGAAGAAAATGAGGTTCCTGAACTTCCAAGATTTCCTTCAAACGGCATGGGGGAAAAATTCTCAAGAGAAACAATAAAAAATGCAATTTGGGGAAACGAAGACAACGAGCCCGAATTAATGCATCATGAACTTATCCCACGCTCAGATTTTGAAAGTCCCCAAAAGCCCATGTCCGGAGAAAAAATAAATGAAAAAATGAAAAGAATATCCCCCATGGAAGAAATGAGAAAGAACTCTGAAGGAAATGTTGCCGGACCTGTTTTTGTCAGAATTGATCGCTTTGAAGAATCGCTCCGCATTTTCAGGGAAACAAAGGAAAAAATTAACGAAATTGAAAAACTTCTTGAAGACACAAAAAACCTTAAAGGAAAAGAAGAAACAGAATTGTCGAACTGGGAAAATGAGATTCAGGAGATGAAAAGAAAAATTGAAAGGGTCAATAGCGACATTTTTTCTAAGGTTTAAATGAAAAAAAAAAATTCTCAAAAAATTAATCCGGGAAACCCTCTCCACATAAAACTTGATGAATATGAGTCTATAACCGGAAAAAAAGACCTCTTAAACTCTGAAATAAGCCTGCTAAAAATTTCAAAAAACATTTCCGGGTATAAAAAATTGAGACTTGAAGAGCTCGGAAAGAAACAGTTAATAATAAAAAAGTTTTCAGAAATTAAAGGAAATTTGACAAAACTTCAAAACCTTTTTCCGGCATTGAAAATTCCAAAAATTCTTCAAAAAGAGCAGCCTGTTAACGAAATTGAAAATAAGGAAAAGGAAATCCAGATTGATTTGTTAAAAAGCGAAGGAACAATTGATGACCAGCTTCGCGAAATACAGGAAAAATTGAACAAACTGGAACATTGAGTTTCTGGAAAAATTCACCCCTAAATCCCATAAATTTTTATAAATTGCAAATTTTTTTGAAATTGGGATGGAAAAAATTTTAATATTAGAAAATTCCAAAAAAGAAATTGAAAATTATTACAAAAGAAACTTGAAAAAAAGCGGGATTTTCAGGATTAATTGATAAATCAAAAATAATAAAGTTACTTCATTAATTTCTTCTCTAAATTCTTCAAAAAAATCTTTTTCTTAACATCTGTTTCATTAGCTTGCTTTCCTTCAAAAAAATCATGAAATTCTCCAGTTCAGGATATAACATAATATTTATTTTCCATGTATTTTAAAGGTTAATAAAATTTATTAATTTTTCTCCAATCCAAAAATTTAAAACAACTCTCCTTCTTGGTTAATCATGAACCGAAAAGAACTCATAAAAAAATATATTGAATTTTTTGAATCTAAAGGGCACAAAAAAATTCCCAATAATTCACTCATTCCTGAAAATGACCCCACGGTTCTTTTCACAACAGCAGGCATGCATCCTCTGGTCCCATACCTTCTTGGGCAAAAACACCCACTTGGCAAAAGATTAACAGGAATTCAAAGATGCATAAGAACTGGCGATATCAAGGAAGTGGGTGACTCATTTCACCACACTTTTTTTGAAATGCTTGGGAACTGGTCTCTTGGAGATTACTGGAAAAAAGAGGCAATTGGATATTCATTCGAATTCCTGACAAAAGAACTTAAAATACCAAAAGAGAAGCTAGCAGTTACAATTTTTTCCGGCGATAAAATTGCTTCTGCAGACACAAAATCAAAAGAAATATGGAAAAAATTAAAAATTATGGGAGAAAAAATTACCCCCCTCGGAAGGGAAGATAATTGGTGGGGTCCCGCGGGGTTGACTGGCCCATGCGGACCGGACACAGAAATGTTTTACTGGAAGAATAAGTCTCAGAAAGTGCCTGAAAAGTTTAATCCCAATGATTCTACTTTAGCAGCGGAGGGGTATAATTGGGTAGAAATATGGAATGATGTTTTTATGGAATACACAAAAGAACAAGACGGAAGATACATCGAAGCAAAACAAAAAAATGTTGATACCGGAATGGGCGTCGAAAGAACAATTGCCATCTTAAATGGCTTTGAAGATAATTATGAATCAGAAATGTGGAAATCTCTTATAGAAAAAATAGAAAAAATTTCAGGAAAAAAATACGAAGAGCATAAAAAAGAAATGAGGATAATTGCAGACCATATAAAAGCCGCGGTTTTCATAATTTCAGACGGGGTCATACCTGGAAACAAGGAAAGAGGGTATGTATTAAGAAAATTGGTAAGAAGAGCAATTATATATGGAAAAAAATTAGAGCTTAAAAAATTTACAGGAAAAATTGCAGAGCCTGTTTTTGAAATTTATGATGATTATAATGAATTAAAAGATAATAAGAAAAAAATATTAAAAATATTGGAGGATGAAGAGAGTAAGTTTGAAAAAACCCTGGAAAAAGGAATAAAAGAAGTAAAAAAAATGTCAATAAATGAAACCATCTCAGGTAAAGATGCCTTTCTTCTCTACCAGTCATATGGGTTTCCAATTGAGCTGACAAAAGAGCTTGCAACTGAAAAGGGGTCTAGTGTGGATGAAAAATCTTTTTATAAAGAATTTCAAAAACACCAGAAATTGTCAAAAACCGCCTCTGCTGGAAAATTCAAATCAGGTCTTATTAATAATTCTGCTGCCACAACATGCCTTCATACTGCAACCCATCTTCTAAATGAAGCATTAAGGCAAATTTTAAAAGACAAAAATATCACTCAAAGAGGTTCAAACATAACCCCTGAAAGACTGAGGTTCGATTTTAATTATGAAAGAAAATTAACAGATGGAGAAAAGAAAAAAATTGAAGACTGGATTAATGATAAAATAAAAAAAGATTTGATTGTTACAATTGAAAAAATGAACCTTAGTGATGCAATAAAAGCGGGAGCTCAGGCGGAATTTGGCGCAAAATATCCAAAAAGAGTTTCAGTTTACACGGTCGTCGATAAAAAAGAAAAAAAAGGTTTTGTCAGTAAAGAGATATGCACCGGACCGCATGTAAAACACATAGGAGAAATCGGAAAATTCAGGATTATCAAGGAAGAGTCTTCAAGTGCTGGAGTGAGAAGAATCAAAGCGGTTTTAGAATAAAAATTACTCTTATCTTTCTCTCAATAACCCAACCCATATTTTTCCCTTAGATAATTCATTTTTGATTTTTCAAAAAAATTAAGCAAACCTGTTTTGCCGATTTTGTCTACAAGTTTTTTAAGATCTTTCGCATCTTTATAGTCGACAAGACTTTCTGAAAGCGAGATTCCATCACTAATTAAAATAATTTCCGGTTCACTTTCCAACTTCCCCGCTCCCCCAAGCCCAAGATATATTCCCTCACTGTAAGAAATCGGGCTCGGAACCGTTGTCTCAACAAAGCAATATCCCATTCCAAGATAACTTTCTTCAATCGGGCACTTTATTCCAACTGCTTCATGGTTTTCATTAGGATAATAAAATAAAGTGACCCCAAACCCAAGCTCTTTTAAAAGATAAGCTAAAAGCTCAGATTTTTCTTCGCATGAACCCTGATTTTTCCCCAGAATTTCATAGGGATAAGCAGAGATTCTGATTTTTGTCCCGAAAAATAAGGTGAATTCTGATTCATTATAAGGAATATTCTGAACTATGCTCACAGCAACCTTTGCCTGCATATCTTTTGATTCGGGGTAAAGATTTTCTATCTCGACGACCAAAGGCTTCAAAAAAGAAGACTGAATCGGCTCGTCGATTTTCTTATATTTAAAGTCGCTTCTCTTTGGAATTTCATCTGCCAGATAAACCTTATATCTTGGAAGACCTGAAAGGTAGAGATGGACATCCTCCCTGAATTTAAAATACAGTGAATTATTGACTCCATAGATTAAATAATCAAGATAAACCTCGGAACTCAAATTGTCATAATCAGAAATGCAGTATCTCTCTTTTGATCTGAAATTTTCGGGACATCCGCAAAATGAGGAGTTTTCAATTAATGTTTCATTTTCACAAAAGTAAGATTTAGATAAAGAGCAATAACCAGAAAAAGTTCCGTCTCCACATTTTAGAAATTTGCTCACTTTCTCTTCTAAATCGGTTGAAGAGAGTGAAAAAATGATTAAAAAAAGAACAACGATAATCCCAATAATAAAATAAATATCCTTTGAAAAATTAAGTCTTCTGAGTAACCCATCCTTTTTTTCGGGAAATTTATCCATGTCTTATTAAAAGAAAATATATATAAAAAAGTTCTTATTTAGTCTAAATAAAGGATAGAAAGTAAATTTTCCCCCCATAAAAAAACTTTAATCGCTCACCTGCCTAAATAGTTAAATGCAAATTTGTTCTTTACTCACCTTACCAGAATAAATGTTAATTAGAAGAGGATTTTGAATTTCACTTTCTGAAATTTTAAACTCACTCTAATTTACCTAATAATAGAATTCAATATCACTTTTTATTCCAGCCTTCGCTCACTTTTTCCATTATTGAAGCAATCCCGGGTTTAAATTCACTTACCCAAATATTGTAAGAATGATTTATAAAATCAGTTTCCATTTTCTTGTTCTGGTTTAAACCAATAAGAGAATGCATACTTGAAAATTTCATTGAAAGCACAATAAGACTCCAGATTCTTTTTCTGTATTCCTCTGAATTGAAAAGTTTTGTTTCTGTTTGACCTGCAAGAAAAGACGGGTTTGGCAAAAGAAGATTATTAAGATATCCGTGCCAGTCTCTGTAATGGTCAACAATTCTTTGTGACAATTGTCTTGAAAAGTTTTCAGAGACAAATCCTGCAGACAAAATAAAATCTGTTAATTCAAATTCCTTCTCAAGATCCTCAAAAGACGGTTTGATGGAAAGTTCTTTTTTTACCTGCGCAAACTTGCTTTCCAGTTCCTTCAGAATTTCTTTTTTGTCAATCATAGAATTTTTTAGGGAGGGGGGTATTTAAATTTATTTTATTCTTGCAAGCAAGCAAATCCTTTTTCGGTGCCTTACGGCGCGTACCCTAAGAACCGAGTCCCGTTAAAAGGATCCCCGTCACAATCCAAACCAGCTCAGTTGGAACTCACAACAAACCTCGCGGTTAAATTGCTGTCTTTAAATAAAAATAACCCCTTTATCTTGAAAGTTGCTTATTCAAACCAAATCCCCGGCATTCCCGGTCTCGCCTTTTTGGATCGACCTTCCGGATCATGCTTTTTTTTGTCCCTAACAGAATAAGCAAAAACTTCTTTTCCAATTCCTTTTTTTATTTTTTCGGGGTTTATCTCTTCAAAGTCAGATGGCACAAGATAAAGATGAATTTTTGATATTCTATCTCCCCGATCCTCAAACTTCTTTACAACTAAAGAAACATTTTTAATTATTTTTTTATTTATATCTTCATCGGCTTTTTTTCCTACCTGAATTTTAGTATATTCAGGCCATTTTGAAATTGAGATTAAATCATTTCTCCCAAGTTTTTCCCAAAGTTCTTCAGTGATGTGGGGACAAAATGGAGAAAGTAGCTTCAAAAAGTCTTCAGCAATTTTTTTTCTAACTTTTCCCTCTTTTAAAATAGTCTCAAAAATTTCCCTTAGTCTTATAGTTGCTTTCCTGTAATCAAAATTTTCAATTTCCTCACTCACTTCTCTTATTACTTCATTCATATTAAAGTCTAATTCTTTTGAATTCTCCCCTGATTTAAAACCTTCAAAATAGTGGTAAATTTTTTTAATGAATCTATAACTTCCCTGAATTCCTTTTTCACTCCAGTCAAAATCTTTATCCGGTGACGCAACTGAGACCAAAAAAAACCTCAAAGAGTCAACTCCGTATTTTTTTGATGTTAAAAGAGGGTCAACAACATTTCCTTTCGATTTGCTCATCTTTTCCCCGTCTTCTCCATGAATCAACCCTTGATGAAATAGTCTTTTTGCCGGTTCATCAAAATCAATTAACCCCAAGTCTCTAAGAAATTTCACATAAAATCTTGAATAAATCAGATGCATGCACGCATGCTCTGCTCCCCCAATATAAATATCAACTGGAGACCAGTATTGAATCTTCTTTTCATCAAAAATTTTTTTATTGTTTTTTGGGTCGCAATATCTTAAAAAATACCATGATGAGTTTGCAAAAGTGTCCATAGTATCTGTTTCTCTATGTCCTTTACCTCCGCATTTTGGGCAAACTACATTAATCCACTTTTTGTTTGTGAGAAGCGGATTCCCCTCTCCAAATTTAACCTCCCTTGGAAGTTTAACCGGCAGATCTTTTTCGGAAACAGGAACAGCCCCGCATTTTTCACAATGTATTACTGGAATTGGAGTCCCCCAATACCTTTGTCTTGAAATTCCCCAGTCTTTAAGCCTGAACTGAACAGACTTTCTTCCAAGATCTTTTTTAGTTAAAAATTCACCAATCACTTCCTTTGCCTTATTATTCTCCAAATGATTAAATTCTCCTGAATTAACAAGAGTTCCATCGCCAACATATGCCTCAGCCAAATTTTTTTCATTGAGTTCAAAATCAACAGGGTCAATTACAATTTTTATTTTTATTCTGTATTTCTTTGCAAACTCATAATCTCTCTGGTCATGTGCCGGAACAGCCATTACCATCCCGCTACCATAATCCGCAACAACAAAATTCCCAATATAAATTGGAACTTTTTCTTTTGTCAGGGGATTAATTGCATAAGATCCGGTAAAAACTCCCTCTTTTTCAAGGAGAACTATCTCTTTTTCAGAAATACTCTTTAATTTTTTTAAAAACTCATCAACTTCCTTCCTGTGCTCTTTTGTGACGAGATTATTCAACTTCCCATGATAAGGTGACACCACAACAAAAGTCACCCCATAAACTGTATCCGGCCTCGTCGTAAAAACAGGCCATTTCTTGCCGTTAATCAAAAAATCAATTTCAGTTCCATATCTTTTTCCAATCCAGTGCTTTTGCATCTGTTTCGTTTTTTCGGGCCAGTCAAGGTCATCAATTTTATCAAGAAGCTCATCAGCATAATCTGTGATTTTCAAAAACCACTGCTTAAGCAATTTCATTTTAACATGCGTGCCTTCATGCCTCCAGCATTTTCCATCATGAACCTGCTCATTTGCTAAAACTGTTCTGCAATCAGGACACCAGTTAACTAAAGACTCTTTCTGATAGGCAAGTCCTGCTTCAAGCATCTTCAAAAATATCCATTGATCCCACCTATAATAGCCGGGATCTGATGTGTCAAGCAATCTTGACCAATCATAGCTGAATCCTAAAGATTTCATTTGGGAAGTAAATGATTTTGTTGAATTTTTTGTATAGTCCTGAGGAGGTGTTCCGGCTTTTATTGCGGCATTTTCAGCAGGAAGCCCCAAGGCATCATATCCCATTGGATGCAGGACATTAAATCCATTCATAATTTTAAAACGTGCAAAAATGTCCCCAATAGTGTAATTTAGGGCGTGACCCATATGAAGACCCGAACCAGAAGGATAGGGAAACATTTCAAGAGAGTAAAATTTTTTCTTTTTTGGGTCTTCCTTAACCTCAAAAGTTTTTTCTTTCTCCCACCTTTTCTGCCATTTTTTCTCAATCTTAGAAAAATTAAATTCATCCATACAAAACTAAAAGAAAAGGAGTTTAATAGATTTTTGATGTGAAAAATTTAAAATTCCTACTTTCGTCCGGCTCTGCCAGAATAATTTTTCGTTTTTCAAAATCAAAAGATTTTAAATATTCTGTTTTACACTAAAAGAAATGGATAAAAAAGAAGAATTTGCGGCTCGCCTGATAGGAAACTTACTTTCAAGTAATTCCAAAAAAGCTTATACCCTCTCAAGAGAAAACTTTTACGGCGAAAAATCAAATGAAAAAATTTCATATTCTTTTTGCGAAGGATTTTTTTTATTTAGATACAAAGGAATGAAAGTTTATTCAGGAAAAAAATTTCTTAGTGAAAGCGAGATACTCTCAAAATTTACAAAAATAGATAAAAGATTCCTGGAAAAGTACAAAGTTTATAAAAATTTAAGGGAAAAAGGATTTATCCTTAAATCCGGATCAAAATATGGTGCTGATTTTTCTGTTTATGAAAAAGGCAAAAAACCGGGCAGGGCGCATTCAACCTGGCTCCTCTCTTGCATAAACTCCTCTGAGAAAATAAAATGGCAAGAGTTCATTTTAAAAAATAGGGTTGCTAATTCGACCAAAAAACAAGTCCTCCTTGCGGTAAATGACGATGAGGGAAACGCCATTTATTATGAAGTTAATTGGAAGAAAGTTTAAAACTAAAACTTTAAAAACATTTATAATTAAACTTATTTTATTTCTTTTATGCCCATAAATGACGCAAATTTCATAAAAGAAAAAATTATAAAGTTTCTTGAGAAAAACGGGGCGAGCCTCCCTGTTCACATTGCAAAAGATGCCGGAATGGATATGATTTTCACTTCTGCTTTTCTTTCTGAACTAATTTCTCACCAAAAAATAAAAGTCTCAAATATGAAGGTGGGAACAAGCCCAGTCTATTTTATCCCTGGAAATGAAAAAGGAATCGAAAAATTCATAGATTACCTCGGGGGAAAAGAGCGCGAGGCTTTGATTCTTTTAAAAAACAAAAAATTTCTTGAGGACTCAAAACAAGAACCCGCAATAAAAATTGCTCTGAGAACAATGAAAGATTTTGCAAACCCTTTTGAAAAGAATGGAAAGTTGATATGGAGATACTTTCTTGAAGAGGAAAAAGATTACGAAGCGGATCTTAAAAAATTCCCTAAAGAGCCAAAAGTTAAGGAAAGCATCAAAGAGCACGAAAATATCGAAGAGGAAACTAAGAGAGAAAAGCCAAAAGACAAACCCCTTCAGAAAAAGAAACCGGCAAAAAGAGAGACAAAAGCAAAAAAACAAAACAACCAAAATGACGAAAAATTCTTTAATAAAGTAAAAGAGTATCTTCTGAATAAAGGTTTTGAGATAACAGATATAATCAGTTTCAATAAAAAAGATTTAATTTTAAAAATAAAAGACAATAGTGAAGAAAAACTTGTCATTGCTTATAACAAAAGAAGAATCACAGAAAAGGATATATTGAATGCTTATAAAAAATCAGAAGAAGAAAGTTTGAAATACACAATTCTTTCAATGGGAGAAATCCCAAAGAAAACAAAAAACCTGCTTGAAGCCGCAAAAAAAATGAATTCTATTGAAAAAATAGGCTAATCACAAGATTTAAAAAAGAGGTGCAATATTGATAAGAATGGGAAAAATAAAATCAAAACAAGTCAAAAGAGCGTCACATGAATTGATGGCGAATGGAATAGAATTTCACGGTGAATTTGAAAAAAATAAAAAGATTCTTGGAAGCGAAATGCCTTCAAAGAAAATGAGAAACAAAATGGCAGGGTATCTTTCAAGATTCATAAAACAAAAAAAGAAGGAATCCGAAAAGCTTGAAGTTAAGTAATCCTACCTTTTAATAATCCTTTTAAACTACTTTTTTTTAGTAAACTTATTCTGAATAAATCAGATATTTGGCTCTGTAGCTCAGTGTTAAGAGCGCGGCTCTCATGAGTTCTTCGTAGAAATACGAATTACCGGGCGAGGCCGAGGTCGGGAGTTAAATTCTCCCCAGAGCCATTTTTTAACACCCTGTCCTCACAAAAGTTGCGGAGTCAAAGTAAAACTTTGCCTAGGGAGTTAAATTCTCCCCAGAGCCATTTTTTAACACCCTGTCCTCACAAAAGTTGCGGAGTCAAAGTAAAACTTTGCCTAGGGAGTTAAATTCTCCCCAGAGCCATTTTGAAAAAATGCTCTCCCGCAAAGAATTGAGGACCAGAGCCCAAAAACACTTTTAAAAAATCTGCAAAATAACACTAAAAAAATAAAAACAAGAAATAAATATTCTCTCCAACGAAAAAGACCTAAAAGATCAACCTAAAAAAGTTATTTCTTCTTTGGTTGTTTCTTTTTAGAACCCTTCTTAACCATTTATCACCATCTTTGTTTAATTTTGCGCCCCCAACCTAAGATTGAGTTTTAATCTGAAAAATTTTTCTTTCAAATTAGCAAAAAATAAATGATGAATTTGTTTATATACTTTTTTATTTCTGAAAAAAGTTTTCAAAAAAAATTTTAAAAAAATATAATTTGACGACGGAAAATAAAATTTTTATTAATTACAAAAAGACAAAACAAATTTTTGCACAACTTTCAAAAAATCCAGGATTTATTCCCCAATTACTTTTATTAGGACTTTTTTATTTCTCTGTCCGTCAAACTCCCCGTAAAAAATTTCTTCCCAGGTTCCCAGTTCAAGTTCAAAATTTTGGACTGAAACAACAACTTCGCGGCCAATTATCGTTCTCCAAAGATGAGCATAGCCGTTATCTTCTCCAGTACTGTGGTGATGATAATTGAACTTTTTTGGTGCCAGTTTCTCGAGCCAATCCTTAAAATCTTTTATCAAACCGCCATCATTGTCATTTATAAACACTGATGCAGTAACATGCATGGAATTCACGAGAACTATTCCGTCCTGAACTCCTGACTCTTTGACTGCTTCTCTGACTAAGTCAGTAATTTTTACAAATTCTATTCTTTCTTTTGTATGGAGAGTTATTTTCTTTGAATAAACTGCCATTTTGTGCTCTTCTTGTGTTTTATCCGGAGTATAATGGGTTGGCTTCGCCGTGATTCAAAGCCAACCTATCATTTCTACAAATGGAAATGATTGTGATTTGAACTTTAATTTGATTCGGAAAATCAAAGATTCCCACATTATGCTTAAGCGGAGGGCGGGAATCGAACCCGCGAAAATTCGCTCTGCAGGCGAACGCAGTACCATTGTGCCACCTCCGCGACATATTTGATATTGGACAGACCAAGCAAATCTTGGGTCCGCAATATTTCAAAAGGGATATTAAAAAGACATCAAAAAAATCTATTTAAAGATTGTTATTAAAACAAGAACCATTGGGATGCCCCTTAAAGCAAAAAAGAGCACAAGCTTTAAAAAAGAAATTAACAAATAAGTAGAATGGCAAAGAAAGAAAATGTTAAAAAAGTAAAAGAAGAAAAAGATTCAAAAAAGTTGACTCAGGAAGAGTATGAAAAAAAAGTAAGGGGTCTTGAAAAAGAAGGGCTCACTTCTGAAAAAATTGGGCAAAAACTAAGGGATACAGGAATCCATCCAAAAGAATATTCAGGAAAAATTTCCAGCATACTTGGAAACTCTTACATTAACCCGGACTTAAAAAATGTGGAAGCAAAACTTGAAAGAATTGGGAACCACAACAAAAAAAATAAACAGGATAAAAGAGCAGAAAGAGAAAAAAACCGGGTTTTTGCCCAGTTAAGAAAGCTAAAAAAATATTTAGGTATAGAAGTTAGATAATTTCTCTCTTTTTAAAATTAAAAAATGAAAGATGGTGAATTAGAAATAGTATTGGATAAAGTTGCCTCTTCTTTTTTAGAGGAAATAAAAGGAAAGAGTCTGCAAATAATAAGCCACTTTGATACAGACGGCATAACCTCTGCGGCAATACTTGCCCAATCCCTTAAAAGGTTCGACCAAAAATTTTCTCTTAAAATAATAAAAAGCCTGAATAAAGAAATAATTAACTCTCTTCCAAAAGAAAAGATAATTATATTCTTGGACCTTGCATCGGGGAGCCTAAAAGACATAAAAGAGGCTGACTTAAAGAAAGTTTTTATAATCGACCACCACGAAATAAACCAAAAAGATATCCCTGAAAACACCCAGATAATAAACCCGGAGTTAAACCAAAAACAAAAAATTTCTTCATCGGGATTGACCTACCTTTTTTGTAAAAAAATAGACGAAAAAAATAGGGAATTTGCAAAACTTGCAGTTCTGGGAATGATTGGGGACATGTTTGAAAAGGAAATTGATGAAACCTTCAATCAAATAATGGGAGACGGGGAAATACAGAAAAAAAGGGGGCTTTTAATTTACCCTTCGACAAGGCCTATAAATAAAGTTCTTGAATATTCCTCAAACCCCCTCATCCCCGGAGTCACAGGAAATCCGAGGGGAGTTATAGATCTTCTGAGAGAGGCAGATTTGAACCCTGAAAATGGGAAATATAAAAATTTAATCGACTTAACTAACGAAGAAATGGAAAGGCTTGTGACATCCATAGTTTTAAGAAACCCGAAAAAAAAACATAAAGATTTGATAGGAAATTTATTTTTGATAAAAATTTTTGGGAACCTTGAAGATGCGAGAGAGATTTCTGCAAAAGTAAATGCCTGCTCTAGGGAAGGGAAACCGGAAATCGCCCTTGGTTTTTGCCTTGAAAATTCCTCCTGCAAAAAAAAAGCGGAGTCAATTCATACAAAATACAGACAGCAGCTTCTTTTAGGAATAAAATATGCAGAAATTGAAAAAATAAACGGAAAAGGTTATATTCTTTTAAATGCAAGGGACAAAATAAAAGACACGATGATTGGAACAATATCAAGTATAATTGCAAATTCTCCTGATTATGAAGACGGGACTATTGTGATAGGAATGAGTTATGAAGGAAAAAGAAAAATAAAAGTTTCCGGGCGTAATGTTGGAAGAGCTGGAAGGAACTTAAGAGAACTTTTGTCAAATGTAATGGAATCTTTTAACGGAGAAGTCGGAGGGCACCATTCCGCTGCAGGATGTGTTATTGACCTCGAGGATGAAGAGGAGTTTATTAAGAAAATAAAAAGAGAGCTTGAACTTGAAGTAATAAGAGTCGGCGAAAAAGCATAGATATCACAAAGTTTAAAACTCTCCCTCTTTTTTAAATTTCATGGAAATAGAACCTGGGGACATTTTGGTATGCACTGTAGAAAAAATTGTGGGAACGACAGTTTTCGTTGAAATAGAGAGAACTGAAATAAAAGGGACAATTATCCTAAGCGAAATTGCTGCAGGAAGAATAAGAAACCTAAGGGATTATGTTGTTCCAAAAAAAGTGATTATATGCAAAGTTTTAAGGGTGATGAAAGACCACATCGAACTTTCTCTAAGGAGGGTGAAAGATAAGGAAAAAAAAGAAACCCTTGAAAAAAATAAAATCAAAAAGAGTTATACAAGCATTCTAAAATCAATTCTTAAAGACAAAACAGATGAGATAATAAAGAAAATTGAAGAAAAGAGTACAATTCCAGAATTTTTAGAGGAATCAAAAAAAGACCCTTCAAAACTGAAAAAAATAGCAGGAAAAGAAGAATCTGAAAAGATTCTCGAAATACTAAAAAAACAAAAAGAAAAGACGGTTTCACTCAGGAAAGAAATAAAACTTGCTTCATCAAACCCCAACGGAGTAGTTTTAATAAAAAAAATTTTATCTGGAGGAAAAAGCATTATGATAAAGTATATTGCTGCAGGAAGATATTCCCTGATTTGTGAAGATAATAGCCTAAAAAAAGCCGACCAAAAGATTGCAGAATTTATTAAACAAATAGAAAAAGAGGCAAAAGAAAATAACATTGAGTTTTCTTATGCATAAAATATCACTAAAAAAAGATGAGAAACACTTAAATACCTAAAATTTCTAAAAAAAATATGGAGAGCTCAAAATTTAAAGTGAAATTGGTAGGAGTAATCTTTGACCCAAAAAAGAGAAAGATTTTAATTGGTAAAAATAAGGGAGACTATAGATACTCTTTTTTAGAAGGAGATTTGATTCCAGAAGAAGAGATTGATAAAGAACTAAAAAGGATAACAAAAGAAAAAACAGGATTTGTAATTCACAATCTTGGAACCATATATTCTGAAAATCATCTTGAGGATAAAGAAGAGATAAGAATTTATTTCTTGTGCGAAGCAACAGAGGGAAAAGAAAAACTCGGAAAAAACGTTGAAGAAATAAGATGGATAAACCCCTCAGAAGCTGAAAAAAAACTTGAAACAAAGTTTCCAACAAGGTTAAGGGAATTCATAACCGGACTTGGATAATTCTATGAATCTAAAAAAGTGTGAAAAATGCGGGAACTACACATTTAAAAAAAAGTGTGAAAAATGCCTTGAAAACACAGAAAATGCGCATTATAAATTTTTAAAATTTGCAAAAATTATAAAACCTTAAAATAACAAGAAAATAAAAATCTATATAAACCCACCCCCTACCTTTTAGATATGAATCCAGAACAGAAGGAGAAAATTTTATCCGTTTTCGAGGATAAAAAATATCCTGAAAAGTACCAAGATCTCTCAAAGAAGGCAGTTGAATTTCTTGAAAAAAAAGGAAGCAAAAAGGTACAGCAAATAATCGGGATTGTAGAATATTTGTCTCAAAAAAATTTGGATAATGATAATTTAATTGCAGCTATTCTTTTTTTAGAATATGAAGAGAAGAACAAGGAAGAAATAAACAAAACTTTTGGGGAGGAGATTCATTCAATACTTCTTGAAGAAAAAAGGCTCTCAGAAGCCATCTCAAAATCAAGAAAGGAAAAAAGTGAAATTGCAAGAGAGGTCATCCTATCTTCAGTTGAAGACATAAGGGTAATCCTCCTTGAACTTGCTTCTAAATTTTCAGAAATGAGATTATTCCAAAAAAAAGAAGATGCAAAAGAAGCAATGGAAAAATACATTCCTCTGGCAAACCGGCTTGGGTTTGAAAAAATAAAAAAAGATATGACAAATATCTCATTTAAAATATTAAACCCAAAAAAATATGAAGAAATTTCTAATTTTTTAAAGATGTCTGAAAAAGAAAGAGAAAAGTATGTAAAAGAAATAATTGAAGAACTGGAAAAAAACCTCAAAAAAGAAATAAAAAACTTTAAAATAACAGGAAGAGAAAAACAAATTTACAGTATATATGAAAAGATAGTAAAAAGAAAAATTCCCCTGAATAAACAAAAAGACCAATTTGGAATAAGAATTGTCACAGAAACCCCCGAAGACTGTTACAAAGCTTTTGAAGTAATAAATAATAAATATCCCCTTATTGAAAATACTTTTAAAGACTATATAAAAAAACCCAAGGAAAACGGATACAAATCACTTCACTTCTGCATAAGATATGGCGAAAAAATTGTCGAAATTCAGACAAGGACAAAAGAAATGAATGAATTTGCCGAAGAAGGCGCTGCAGCCCACTGGGAATACAAAAAAATTAATGGAAATGAAAAATTTGAAAAAAAAACTGCATGGTTAAAAGAAATTATGAAACTAAAAGAAAAGAAAAATTCTATTTTTGAAGGAATAAAAATTAATCTTTTTAAGGACAAAATTTACTGTTATACTCCAAAAGGAAAAATGGTCTCACTTCCGGCAGGTGCGACTGCCCTTGACTTTGCTTATCGTATTCACGCGGAAATCGGAAATCATTCAGTGGGTGTCCTTGTTAATAAAAAATTTCTTCCGCTAAAAACAGACCTGAAAAACGGAGATACTATTGAAGTTATTACAAACAAATTTCAAAGGCCGAGAAGAGACTGGTTAAAATATGTAAATACAAAATATGCAAAAAGGATAATTACAAGAGAGATAAAAAAAATAGAGAACATCCCGGTTCCCAAAATCCCCATAACCCAAAAAGAAAAAACAGAAGAAAATGAAACTCTTGCACTATTGGACGAATTTCCAAACCATATTGTAAACTTTGCAAAATGCTGTAATCCCCTTCCAAAAGAGGAAATTACTGGGGTTCTAAGGTCGTATAGAAGGGCACTCGTGCACAAAAAAGATTGTGAAATATTGCAAAAATCAAAAAAAAGCGGAGTAAAAGCGGGGTGGAAAGAAATCCTGACAAAGCCCGCAAAACTCTTTGCACAAACAACAGACAGATCAGGAATTCTTGCAGACTTAATAAACACCATCTCAAGAAAGGGATTCAAAATAAAAGAGGCAAATGCAAAGATTACAGGAAATAATTTTGCTGAGTGTTATTTTGTTGTGTTTGCCCAGACCATAGATGACATTGAAGAGATAATAAAGCGCATGAAAAAAATAAAGGGGGTAAAAAAGATTTGGGTTTAATAATTAAAATAATGTCTTTTGAACCTTGCTTCCATCAACTTCTTTTTTCACAACTTCCATATCTTTCTCCCAAAGCGGGATTAAGTCTCTTTTATAAATTATTGCTGCAGGATGAAAAAGAGGAATCAATTTTATTTTGAGCTCGTGGAATTCTATTAATTTTGCCTTTCCATGAACCATTGTTATTCCGGGCTGTTTTTCCATCAAATCAACATTTCCTCCGGCAAGAAAAAACTTAGTTGCATAATTTCCAAGTGAGCAGATAACTTTTGGTCTTATCTGTTTTATCTGTTCTATTAGCCAAGGCGTGTGTGCTTTTATCTCATCCGGAAGAGGGTCTCGATTTAAGGGAGGGCGATATTTAAGAATATTAGTTATATACACCTTCTCCAGGCTTAATCCTACGCTATTTAACAGTTTATCCAGATTTTTACCTGCGGCACCAACAAAAGGCAAACCCCGCAAGTCTTCATTCATTCCTGCTGCCTCACCAATAAACATAATTTCTGCATAAGGATTTCCTTTTCCAAATACAATATTGGTTGCACTCTCTTTTAAAGGCAAATTTGCTTTCATGCAATTTTCTTTAATCTCTTTAAGCTTTTTTTCTTTATCCAACTCTTCAGATTCAATCATCTGCAAAAGAAGACAAATCTTTTTAAATAAATTCCCTTTTTCCAATTAATGGAAAAAACTTTAGTTCTTGTCAAGCCTGACGGAGTTCAAAGAAGCCTAGTTGGAGAGATAATAAAAAGATTTGAAAATACGGGTCTTAAAATAATTGGGATGAAAATGATTTGGGCTAATGAAGAATTTGCACGAAAACATTACAGGGAAGACCTGGATATAAAATACAAAGATGTTCTGGAAAAATACGGAAAAGATATAAGGAAGGAACTGGTGAAATACCTAAAGGAAGGACCTGTAATTGCATTTGTTCTTGAGGGAATAGAAGCAATAAAAATAGTTAGAAAAATTGTGGGTTCAACTTACCCTGAAGAATCTCTTCCTGGAACAATCCGCGGGGACTTAGCACATATTTCAAAAAATTATGCAAATGAAAACAACATAATGATAAGAAACCTTGTTCATGCATCCGGAAACAAAGAAGACGCCCAAATTGAAATTTCTGTCTGGTTCAGACCTGAAGAACTGTACTCTTATGAAACTGTCCATGATATCTTTGTACTAAAAAAATAGTCAATTTCCTTTAGTAAAAAATTCACTGATTTTAATTTCTTTTAAAAGAGTATTATTCAATAGTTTATAATCACTCAGGATTATCTTTTGTTTATTCTTTTCTACATCAAAAAAATTGGCTTTCCCCGAATCAATGCAAAAATTAAAATCATAATCTCCTCTAACATCCACAATCTTTAAAAAACAAAAAAATCAAGTCCAATTATGAAAAAAGGACTTTTATTTTTGCTTGTTCCTTTCCTAATCGGAGGATGTGCAACTTCAGAAAAAATTACAAAAGAAAATAAAGACAACCTTGAAAAAGGCACAATTTATGCCGGGGCTTATTCCGATCCCATGGATTCTCTAAAAGGAGACAAAGCTTATATTAAAGCAAAGGAATTTCTTGAAAATGCACAAAGATTTTACGAAGAAGGAAACCGCGACTCTTCAAAAATGTACTTTGAAAAAGGCACAAAACTCCTGTCACAGTCAAACCTTTCTTCAGAAGACCACAATTTCATTGATTTTAGGGAAAGTATAAACAATCTGGAGCAATATAAAAAGCAAAAAGAAGCAATTGAGAATGGGATCCAACTCTCAAAAGAGGAGATAGAAGTGGCAGAAAAAAAGTTTCCAATGGGAGAGAAGTTTGCAGAAAAGGTGGCTCATTATGAAAAGTTGTTTGAAACTAAGAAGAAAGAATGGTTTTTGAATTCTCTTGAAAGGTTTTTGCAATATGAACCATTTATTGACTCTATTTTGAACGAAGAAAAGGCTCCTAGTTTAACAAAATACATGTATCCAATTGAAAGTGCAATGGATCTTTTTGCAAAATCAAGAGTCGGGGCAAAGGGGATTGCTCAGTTTATGGAACAAACTGGAAAATTATGGGGTCTCAGGATTTTGGGGCTTTGGTATGACGAAAGACTTGATCCTCTAAAAGCAATTCTTGCTTCAGTTGATTATATAAACTATTTGTCTTCTGACTTCGTAGACTCAAATCTCGCAATAGCAAGCTACAACTGTGGAGAAAGCAGGATTATAAACCAGTTGAAAAGGTTTAATTCTTTTAACTTTGATGAACTTCTGGAAAAAAAGGTCCTACCGGAAGAAACCTTGAATCATATTCCGCTTATATACGCATATAAAGATTTATCAGAAAGGACTGTCTTGGAAAATCCAAAAAAAAACCCGATATTAGAAAACCTTTTGACAAACAACTTTGATACTGTAACAATAAAAAAACAGACAAGTTTTAAAGTTATTGCTAAAATTCTTGGAATTTCAAAAGAAGAACTAAAATCTTATAACCCTGCATATGGATTTGACGCAACACCTCCTGAAAGAATGGTAGAAGGAGAATATTCTTTTGAAGTGAGGATTCCAAAAGGAACAAAAGAAAAATTTTACGAAAAATTTGCAAATGTAAAAGAAAAATACGAGTTTGAGGGGGGTTCATACACAATTAAAAATGGGGACACTCTCGCAGAAATTGCACACATATTCAAAGTTTCTCTCTATGAACTGAAAAAAGCAAACGGGTTCATTGACCCAAAAAAACTAATTCCCGGCCGTAAAATTATAATCCCCTAAAAATAATTAAATAGGACAACCAATTCTTAAATTAATAAATCCCCTTAGTTCAAAGGATAAAACACTTCGTTGCGGAGCGAATAATTTTATTTGTGCAAACTCGGAGAAATCGGGGTTCAATTCCCCGAGGGGATGTTTAGTTATTTCTAAAGATAAAACTTTCCCACAAAATAAACATGCTTTTCTAAATTTATTTTCATTTATTCATTATCCTTTATTCCATAATTTGTCACGTAATAAATTGCTTCTCCATCAGGAAGGTTTGGACTGTCAATTAATTTTGCAACTCTTGAGCCTTGTTTTGCTCGGCGAAGATAAAGTCTGTAAGTTGAAGCATGACCAACTATATTTCCTCCTATTGCAGTTGTGGGGTCTCCGAAAAGCTGAGCGGGATTTGCCATTACCTGATTTGTAACATAAACTGCCAAATTGTGAGTTTCGGCAAGCCTCATTAATTCATGCATATATCTGTTTAATTTTTGCTGCCTGTCTGCGAGCTGACCTCTTCCTGTAAATTCGGCTCTAAAATGAGCAGTAAGTGAATCAATCACAACAAGTTTAATTGGCTCACCGGATTTTATCATCTCTGTAATCTTCTCAAGTAAAAGTATCTGATGGTCAGAATTAAATGCACGTGCAACGAGAATATTTCTCAAAACCATTTCTGGATTGGCCCCAAGTCCCTCTGCCATTTGCTTTATTCTTTGTGGCCTGAAAGTTCCTTCAGTATCAATGTAAACGGCTTTTCCTCCTGCCCCCCCCTGCTCGGCAGGAAGCTGAACATTAACTGCTAAAGAGAGCCCCAATTGCGTTTTACCTGAACCATAAGCTCCAAATGCTTCTGTTATTGCTTTTGATTCAATCCCCTTTCCACCCAGAAGTTCATCAAAATTTTTGCTTCCAGTAGTTATATGAATTATATTCTCCCTCTTTTTTGCATATTCCACCCCATCGCTAAATCCAAGTTCAAGAATGGTTCTTGCTGCCTGTATTGCTTTTCTTGCAACAGCACTGCTGACTCCTGCAGCATCAGAAAGTGTCGCCGGGCTCATTACTGCAAGACCCATAAGGTCAAAAATTCCAGCATTCTCCAGTTTTGCAACAGCAGCAGGACCAATTCCTGGCAAATCACTCAGTTCAGGCGTCTTGCCTTCTTTTTTCTTTTTCACTGATTTTTCATCTTCATCATAAACCGCCTCTTTAATCTCATCGATTTCCTTCTTTGTAGCCATACCAAACAAAAACGACCTCTGTTTATAAGTTTTATAACAGTTTAGAATATATTTTCAACACTCCATCAGTAAGATTAAAAACAATGCTTACCTTAACATAAAATGAAAAAACCCTATGAGAAACTTGTAGGAAAAATAGGGGATCTTAAAGTATGGGTTGTTAATGGAAAATATGTTCGTGACAAACTTAATGAAGAGTTTACAAATTGCGGGGAGCATTATGTTTTTCCATTCATTCCAAAAAATGAATTGTGGCTTGACCATGAGTTCGGAACAAAAGATGAAAAGTATTATATTGATTATCTCCTAACCGAGCATAAATTAATGTCGGAGGGATATTCATATGAAAAAGCCTGGAAAGAAGCCAACCGCGTGCAAAAAAGAGAGCGCGAAAAAGAAAAAGAATTCAAAAAACTGAAAAAAAACAAGAATTACAAGCTAATTAAAAAGATTCACAAGAGATTATTAAAGGAATACAGTAACTTTCTTCAGGTATGGACCGTGGACGGAAAGATTGTCCGAGAAATGTTTTTCATAGATTTTGTAGAAGGAGGGCATGACAAAGTTTATTCTTTTGTTCCTGAAGGAGAAATCTGGATAGACGATGATGTCTCCCAAAAAGAAAGAAAATTTATTTTGCTCCATGAAGCACATGAAAGATATCTTATGTCAAAAGGAAAAAATTACAGGCATTCGCATAGAAGTGCAAGCAAAATCGAACACGACTGCAGAATAAAAAAAAGAAATATAGATTTAGAAATTAAAAATGAAATAAAGAAAAATGACGAATTAATTAAAAAGAAAAGAAATAAGGGGTATCTTCACTATTAAAACCAACTCAAAAAGTCAATTTTCCAGTTCATCAATTAATCTTTCAACATCCACTTCAGACACAGAATCCACAATCAATTCCTGATTGTTAAAATAAGAATTCATTCTTACATTTCCTCCAAAGATTAGCTCTTTTCCAAGGAGATTTTCTTTCTGCTGATTAATTATGTTTTCATCTTCATACTCGCTTAATCCTAACTTTTGGACCATCTCATGAAACAAAACAGCCCGTGTATTTTCGGTTCCGTCATCAATTACAATATTCAAAATTGCACGTTTTTCAGTCGGAATTCCCGAAGAAATTTCTCCCTCCGTTGCTTTTTTTCCTGTTTCGAGATTTGCATTAAAAAATCTGGGTGAAAAAGCCTGAACAACAAAAGCTCGGGTATTTATTTTATCCCCGACATTAAAATCTTTGATACTCTTTGCTTTTATCTGTTTTTCGGTTTTGGCATTGGGAAATTCCTCATCACTCAGTTTTAATTCGGAAAAACTCCCCATATGAACCTCCCCCTGCCTCATATTTCCGGAAAAGATTTCTATTGAAACTCCTTCTTTTATTTCTCCCTTTTCAATCATCCTAATATGATTTGTGTCCCAAAAAACAAGCTTTATATTCGAAGTGTCATCTGCAATAATCATATTTACAACTTTTCCTTCTTCCCCAGACTTTGTTGTAAATGTTCTTAGGGGGTAAATTGTAATGACCTTGCCCGTAAAGTGAACTTTTCTCATCCCGGGCAAAAGTTCATCAATTTTTAATTTTTCATTGTCAAAAGAAATCCCTAATTCTGCAGCAATAACCTGAAGTGCGCCCTCCCTGCTTATAAGCCCTGAAAGTTTCGAGCGCTTTGCTTCAACACGCCTGTTAATCTCCTCTTCTTCTATTGCCGAAAGATTCGACAATTTTGACAAAATTTTTTCATAACTCCCGTCCATAAAATTCACCCCTCTTTGCCCAGAAATTAATATTCATAACAAAAAAAATTCATCATTCTTTTTAAGCATTTTGCAAATTTTAAAGTAATAATAGAAAAGATAATTTGAATTAAAAAGAAAAAAAACAATAACTAATTTTATAAACCCCCTCTCATTTTTAAAAAAATGGCGGGAATAAACGGTGCAAAATTCAAATTAATGCCAAAATCTACGGAAACGAACCTTAAAAAAATCGAAAAAGAAGCAAAAAAAATAGTTGAAAGCTTCGGAGGAACAAACAAAGAATATTCAGTTGAGCCCATAGCCTTCGGGCTTAAAGCCCTGATAGTTTTCTTCTTTTACCCAGATGACAAAAGCACCGAAGAACTCTTTGAAAAGTTTGGGAAAATAGGGGGGGTATCTTCTGCACAGCTTATTGATATGAGAAAGATTGCATAAATCTTTATTAATGAAAAATTCTTTTATAAAAAATGAAATTAAATTTGTATCAAAAAAAGATGGACACCCTCTCTGAAATTTACCGGATTTCTCTTTTAATGTGCAATGGTTACTGGGAAATGTATAATTATCTTTGTGACAGAGAAATAATCTAGAATGGAAAAGACAAAGAAAGATTTGGAAAATATAAAATCCAGATTAATTGAGCATATAAAAAAGAATTATGATGAAGAAAAAGCCCTCACTCTCATCTCGAACATAAATGAAATGGGAGAGGAAGAATTTGTTGAATTCTTAAAAGAACAGGGTCTTCTGGGGGAAAATGAAAAAAATTCGCAGTGCATTTTTTGCTCAATTGTTTTTGGGGATATCCCTTCGTCAAAAATAGGGGAAAATGAAAAAGCAATTGCGATTCTTGATATAAACCCTGCATCAACAGGTCATTCGCTCATAATTCCAAAAGAGCACATAAATTCAAAAGAATCCCTTCCAAAAGAAACCGAAAAACTTGCACTCGAAATAAAAGAAAAGTTAAAAAAAGTCTTCAACCCAAAAAGAGTTGACTTTGTCTCCTCAAACATTATGGGCCATGATATATTAAACGTATTGCCAGTATACAAAAGTGAAACACTAAATTCAGAAAGAAAAAGGGCATCGCCTGAAGAATTGGAAAATATAAAAGAAAAACTGGATGAAATCTCCTCTGAAAAAAACAGCAAACAGGAAGAAAAACTGGATGAAAAAGAAAAGGGTGAAGAAGAGATCAGTGATAAAAGTATATGGCTTCCAAAAAGATTTCCTTAAAACCCAAGTGCCTTAAGAAAAAAGTCAAAAGTTTTGTATCCTAAAAAAATCCAAAAAAGAACAAAACTTATTAAAAAAACCGGTGAAAACTCAATCCCATACTTTACTAAAACTTTTTTCTTTTTATTTAAAAGTTTTATTTCCTCTTCATTTAGCCCTTCCCATTTTGCCCTGACCATTTTTCTTCCCACTTTAACATCTTTGTAAAGCCAGTCCCCAACAGTTAATTTGGAAACGGAAACTTCTTTCACCATGCAAAATTCATCAACAGCCCTTATAAAAAGATAAAAATACGGGAATATGAAGATAAATAGGGCGAAGTAAAAAAGGGGCATTGCAAAAAACCCAAGAACTAAAAAGAGAATCCCAAAAAATGAATAAACTATAAGCATTTTTCTGTTTTTTAAGAATAACTGTGAAAAGCCCCTTCTAAATTCTTTTAATCTTTTGATACTTATATAAACACTTCCAAATATTCCGTAAATTGAACCCACAACAAAAAATAGAAAAAGGAACAAGAGGAAAACCTGGATATTTTGAATAAAAGACGGAAAAATAGGTAAAACCGCTCCCAATGAGATCATCAGTTTGCTGTCCCCCCCAGCAAAAACCTTACAATAATAAAAAATATTTCCGAGTATTAAAAACATTCCCACTCCAATTAACCCCTGATAAAAAAAAGAAAAATCATTAAGGTCAAAAAGAGAGTAAAAAAATCTAAATCCCAGGGCAAAAATAATAAGGCTGAAGTTGAGCCAGTTTGGGATGTCTCTTGACCTCAAATCCGATACTGTTGCATATAAAATCCATATTAATGCGAGACTAAATAAAAAAATCATTTCAATCATCACTTAACAAGGAAAAAAGAGTTTATAAAAATTAATTTTTTCTTTTATTCTTTGAAACTTTTCTTGGTTCAAGTATATCAACATTTTCGGTTCTGAATCTCCCTCCTACCTTATAGGGGTACCCCTTCTTATCATCCCTTTTGTCTTTTCTTTTATTTCGCCTTTCCCCTCTGTCCGCCATGAAATAATCAAAACAACAAATCTTTAAAATGTTTTTGATAAAAAAAGGAGCAATTTATAATTATCTTCAAAAAATTTTGGAGCGGTTCTCGCTCTCTTTTTAATGAATTTACAATTTAACCCAAAAGACTAAAACCTAATTAATAAAACAACTTCCTTCTTTTGCTAAAGAGCTTAGGTCATACTTCCCTGAAGTAAGAGCCACACTTCCTTTCTTTCCATCTATAACAACATCAGCGCATTGCAAATTACAATCTATCGTCGGACAATCCGCAATATTATATTTCAAAAAACTTGGCTCATGGGAAAATACTGCACATGTTGATTTTGTATTAATCTTATACTCATTTGCCCTCAAAACCCTTTCAGCAGAACAGTAACTGTAAGCACTGTTTACTGAACAGGCCGCATAACAATCCTGAATAACCTGGTCAACATTACTGGGGTTTATAAGATTATTCATGGCTGACCATCCTGTCACAAACCCCCATATAAGAACAACTAAAATTATAAGCCCCAAAATTAAAAGAATAATTGTGCTTGTACTCAATCCCTGACCCTTTTTATTTTGTAATGCCATCTCTCTTTAGTTAATAGAGTAAAAAATATTTATAAAACTTCCTATGAAGGAACCTGGTACTTTACAGAGAACAGAAGAACCCTTTTACCCCCAAAAACCAAAAAACTCCCCTCAATATTTGTTTTATTCTCAGCAATATAACTCCTCTCATACTCCTCTGTTATATCAAAAATCTTCTTCAAATTTCCATAACTCATCCCCTCGTTTTTGTAAAAAAGATATTCGTCTGCTGTCGAACTGACATTTATGACAACACTTGGGCCTATAAAAGAATTGCTAACTTTAAAATCAGAAATAAAAAATGTAAGAAGCGCAAATCCGCAGAGTGCAAAAATTCCCATTACCAAAAAAGTCACGGGAAGATTTCCCTTTTTGCCAATTTTTTTAAATTTCATCTTTCAGCATACCTCAAAATCATATTTTTTTTGGTTTCGTTATAATCAAGATCTGATCCCTGCCTGTTAGCAAGATTAAATATTTCCCTGTCAAGGTTAATCTTCTCCAAATCAGAACCAGCAGTGACATAAGCAAATAAAGATTTTTTAAGAAGAGGGTCAGTTCCCTCAAAAGTCTGGCTTGATGTTAAACTTTCCCTAAAGGTATTTCCCAATTTCTTTGTTTTTCCCAAAAGCGAGGACCCAAAAATAAAGAAAATAAGAAGAATTATTACAAGGAGAGTGGCAACTATCCATGTTAAAGTTTCACCAACCTGTCCTTTTTTTCCTAGTTCTCTAATTTGTGTTTTCATTGGTCTTCGAAATAATTGTTAAGAGTTTCACAAAGTATACTCCGCCATTTTTGGTTCTCATAAAAAAACTTTTGTCTGTGCATTTTGCTAATTTGGAACTGTCAGCCACTTCAATCTTACAATCCGGTTTTAAATTGTTATTTCCTTCAGTTATATTAAATTCACTTTTCTTAGAATTAATTCCGGAAAAAAAATCCACCTCGATGTAATAAGGGACCTGAACAAAATCCCCCTGAACATCAAAATTTAGCGAGCAATCCTCCATAAACCCATCCCTAAATGATTCCTTGAAAACTCCCTGAACAGAAAAAATCTCGGGATTTACTTCTCCCCCGTAATATATACAGTCTGCAACCTTGTTTGCAAGAAGAGCAGATTCAATTTCCCTCACATCATACGGGTTCCCATAAAAAACATTTACCATCAAAACAATTCCAGTCGCAACAATTACAAGAATGAGAAACCAGTATACAGACAAGAGTTTGTCCCCCTTCTTATTCATTTTAGTTTTCCTGCTTATTTTCTTGGTCATGTTTTTTTCTCAAAAGTTAAAGTGTAAAATCCTGTAAAGTCCCCCTCTCCATTTTTTTCAAGATAAGGATTAATTTCTATATCATTAAAGAAATGATAACTCTTTCCGCTATTTTCTCCGAGTTTTACAGTCACATAATGGTCTTTAATTAAAATTCCCTCATCAAAAGAGATTCCATTTTTGTCCAAAACTTCTTTTGCTTTCTCAAGATTGATTGTCATTATCATCCCCGGTTTTGCTGAATCAATTAAAAGTGCAATTTCTTTTGAATACGAATCCTCAAGGAGAAGAGTTCCATTTCCCTGATTCAATAAAAAAATAATAAGAATTGCCAAAAAAAGGACATTCAGAACAATAAAAATTATGTTCTCAACCAAAATCTCGCCCTTTTTTCCCCTCTTTTTATGCATGCAATAAAAAAAGAATCATAATTAATAAAAGTTGTCTTTATACGGAATGAATAATAATTTAACTTGATGTCGTGATTGACTCACAATTTAGGTCTTTAAATTCCTGAGAATTTACTTCTATTAATGAAGGGGGAATAAATTGATTTCCACTCAGACCCTTTACTACAGGGGCAACTAAAACTCCTCCTACAACACCCCCTCCAGAAGCAACTCCCGCAATTGTTAAAGCTCCTACCATAGAAAGTCCTCCTGTCCAAGGGAAAAGAACAATTCCTGCAGTAATAACTCCTGCAGTGCCTCCAACAATTCCTATCCACCCCCAGGTACTCACGTCACTTGTAATTCCCATCAAAGAATAATGTTGTTTTGTTAAATCCACTTCCCCATACTCTCCCGAGTAACCTTCAAACCCCTGCAAGTTCAAATAGCCTAAATAAGTTTGTCCATCAGACCTCTTGGTTTTTGCAAGGTAATCATAAAGATTTTTTTTGTCAAAAGAATCCTGATTCCCAAATAGATTTTTTACGGAATCATCAAACGCAATTTGAGAGCAAAGTGAGCAATAAAGTTTTGGGTCCACTTCGGACCCGGCATAATTCACTTTACCCTCTCCAAACATCCACCAGCAGTCTGCCATATCTTCAGCAAGTGCTTTGTAAACATCCTCTTCTGTTTTAACTTTAATTAAATCATCTGGTTTTGTCATTGCCTCACAGCTTCCGTCCAGTGAAATGCAAACATACTGCTTTTTGCATTTAAGCGGAAGAGCATCTGTTGGAATAATCGAAGTTCCCCTCGTAACAACCGAATTATGGCATATTTCTGTATCAGTTTCCTGACCTAAATTAAGTTTAAGAAGAAAAAACAAAATGACGGCAAAACTTGCAATTAAAATAATTAATAAAACTATCTGCTCAGTCGTGAGTTCTCCTTTTTTGAACATTTAAAACACCCCCAAGTTTCTAAATAAAGTGTATAATCCTAATAAAGCTATTGCAAAAACAACAATCCAGATAATATATTTTATCATCTCCTCAAAGTTCATGCTTCTTTCACCTCAATAGATTTCCCGTCCTTTGAAACTTCAATGTTTGTTCCCCCATCATCTGCGGATTTTATTTTGAAACTTTCAAACTTATTCAAATTTTTAACTGTAAGGCAAATTCCGTTTCCATCACACTCATTTATCTGCCTGTCGCTCCAAAAAAGAAAATTGTCAAAGTTAACAGAATCACAAATGCACATGCAATCTTCTCCTGCACATAAATTTGGTTTTTTTTCACTTTCGACAAAACTAAAAAAACTCCAGGAAACAGGAGTTATATCATTCATCATCTCTCTCATTATAGCACCATTGTTTATCCTTGTGATAATGTCTCCTATTCTTTTTAGCGTTGATTCTGCTTCCTCTTTTTTTTGTGCATTTATGTTTGCATAATAAATTGAAAAGAGAAGGTAAATCAAAAATGTAATTGAAATAACCGCTAAAACAATTTTCAAGACTTCGCTTGCAAGAAGAAAGCCTTTTTTGTTCCTTATTATCTTCCTCATAAAAAACCCCTCCAAAGTTCAGAAATTCCGGGGGAAATCCCGTTAAAGAATTCTATAATTTTCTCCTTGAAAATAAAATAAAGCCCGATTATAACTGCAATAACTACCAAAACCCCCAAAATCAACTTTATAATCTGCTCAATTGTTAACTCTGACATTATCCTCTCCCTAAAATATTTTTAATAAAATCAAGAACTGAAACCCCTTTCTCCTTAAGGAAAAAAATTGCCACCATAACAACAACCAAAACCGCAATTGAAATTAATATCCAGGGAAGATATTCTGAAACAACCCCTTTTTTGTTTTTAGCAACACAAAGCCTCTTCATAAATTGATAAAAGAAAGGGATTTAATAAATGTTTTTAACTTGAGGAGGCTAAACAACTAATAATTAAAAGCAACTTATATTTCTAAAGATAACAATTTCTCAAATTTTTTTAAAACTATCTTTAAATTTTCTTTGGGTCGCATCAACAAGTATAATTATCCAAAAACTCCGATTAAAATTAATGGAAGAAAAAAGGTTAATCTTTCTATATGCATACTCAATTAAAAAAAGTATATTTAATAAAAATTACTAAACTACCCTAATAAATTCCCTAATACAAACACGCTCAACAAAGAAAGAGCGATGATGCTTATCAAAGCAACAACAAAATAGAGTCCCATTCCCCTGCTTAAATTTATTCCTATTTTATTTATTCTCTCAAGCCTGTCCTCACCTGAATCAATCGTTACAAGGGTGGAGGTCAAAATAAAAATTACTTCTATTAAATAAATTCCTATCGAAATCTGCAAAAAATATGGAGGAATCATGTCCTTATATTGAAAGATGCTTAAAAGGTTTGTCAGTGTCCCAAGGTTTGAGGCATCGGCAAGATCCCCCAAATTAAGCAAACCCAGTATAGAAGTTATCATTGCAGCTAAACCAATCACAATTCCCGAAAGAAGAGGCGCCAAAAAAGTCATGTTGCTTTTCATATCACTTATTATTTCGGCAAGTAAATCTTTTAGTCTCATTGTTATCTTATCAAGATTCTTGACGTATTCTGAAATGCTCATAAGACTCACCGCTGCAATCTTAAGACCCTTCTTTGAAGATTCAATTAAAACTCTCATTGAAGTCGCAATCAAATTTGAAGGAAAAATTCTTAAGGCGCCTCGGTTTTTGTCAAAAATTGCCCCTTCAACACTCATTCCCATCTGGCGAATATTGTAATTAACTCTTGAAAAAAATTCACCTGTTCTTAGGCTTTT
>Ga0209518_1000926_pt1 | contig 35008 bp, 43 predicted proteins | sample RifGroB1_FD_183993 | JGI IMG/M metagenome (GOLD analysis project Ga0209518, IMG submission 183993) | Groundwater microbial communities from Rifle, Colorado, USA - Groundwater B1 (SPAdes) (version 2) | ecosystem: Environmental > Aquatic > Deep subsurface > Groundwater | place: Rifle, Colorado...
GTGTCTGGATCATTTGGATCCAAGCGACCAGACAACACTTCTTTGGCTTCTTCCTCGGTAAGATCACCGTTGTTGAGGTATCCGCGCACCGCAATATAACGCACACTACGGGCATAAAATACATCTTGCTTAGTCCTTTCCATTAGTTCTCTCCTTGTGCCCTTGTCATCTCGGATTGACCTGCCCATCTTTCACCTCCTTGGTATCGGAACCTATATTTTTGAGCACGTCCGCTGGTATCGTTCTTGTTCATTTTGCTTCAGCAATCGCATTCAAAATCTCATTGTCCATTTGTTTCATGTGCAAGTCATTGGGATCTTTGCAGCCATCTGGCCAGTTTGGTTTGGCTATTTTGCCGCGCCATCCCAACTGCCGGGAATAGTTGATCGCTTCCTTCTCCTCACCCTGATCCGGGAAGAAAATAACAGGCTTGCGCACCATCTCAAAATCTTCCAACCGCAACGTCATACCCCATACAGAGGACACTGCTGGTATCCTGAGTTCAGTTAGAGTGAGTGCATCCAACACACCGAATGTAACCACCAAGTATTCACCGGTCAGATACAGGTACCAGTCCGGCACATAAAGACTGGACGTAGAATGTGTCACATACCGGGCGCCGGTGGCTTCTTGCACATGCTGACCGGCACGTAATATGTAACCAGTTAGATTATCATCAGCAGAAAAAGTTGGGATGACATACCACCCATTATGCCATCCCAACTTCTGTCCTTCAATCCTGCACTCCAAGCCGCGCATTCTTAGATACCAGCCCAGACTTTCGGTGTATTTTGAAAGCATGTGGTGGGCATCAAAAACGAACTTGACTGGATCGCTGGCACCAGTGGGTGGCTTCCAGTCCGTTGACTCTGTGTTGTATAACATGGATGGTGGTGTCCACCCACGCAGCTTGCGATCCAACACATACAGATCTCCACTGCGACCACAGGATAGACACCTGAACCACCCATCTTTATAGACCAACATGGATGGGCTGGTGTCGTGATGGAAAACACACAACGCTGAATAGTATTTTTCATATTCCTTGACGTGCTCCAAGCGAGAAACAACACTTCTCAGATCCATGTTGGCCCATCCTTCATGCTACGAATTTGTGATCTCTTCCAATTTTTCTTTGGCCTGTTCGTTATTGACAGCCAAAGAAGTCAACATCTTTAGTGCATCTGTGTCCCCGGCTTTGGCCTGATTTGCTAGCATGTCTAATATAGTCGGAGCAGACGCCTGTTTCTTCTTGGTCTTTGGCGCTTCAACGTCCTGTCCGGTGAGTTCTGCAACAATCTTTTTGGCCTCAACCTTGGCTGCTTCTACTTCCTCGGCTTTGGCCTTCTTGATCTTGGCCAGTTCTGCCGCGTACTTGGCATTTAGTTTTGCCTCTTCATCACCCTCAACAGGCACTTCACCCGTGTCAGGATCGGGTTGCAGATTTGGTGCTTCAACTTCCTCGTCATCATCTTCGACAGGAATTTCGCCGATGCTTTTCACCCAGCCATTTTCATTGAGTGAGATGGCCAGCGGACGTTTGCGGGAGAGCAGCAGCTTTTCAATGAATACCAATACGTTGTCTGACCAAGGGATGCTATCAATCTCAAAGTCCATGCCACCCAGCGAAAGGAATTCAGCTAGTTTCTCGCCATAAACCAGTGTAATTGCCCAAGCTTCATCGTTTGATCCGTCAATGGTAGGCGGAGAATACTTCTCGAAGCCATACGTCAGGTTGTATACCAGCCGATAATTCTTCCATTTACCAGCGGTGATGTCAAACAGGGCGGTGAATTCCAGGTGGGCTTTGATCGAATACTTTTTGTTTGCTGAGCTAATACCGGAACGGGCAGCCACCTCACGAATGGTAGGAGGTTCGTTTTCTTTGGCGGCAAAACCAGCAAACACACAACGGTGTGTTCCATTGACTGGCCGAGCACCATAGATTTCAGTGTTGCTTGTGTTCAAAGTGATAGCTTGGCGCCCGTTCTTGATGTAATCCGGTGCGTCAGCCAACAAAACAGTGATGGCTTGGTTGTTGTCTTCAAAGATTACATTGACTTTCTCACCAACGATAGACACTGTGGCTACACCAGAGCGTCCCTTTCCACCTTGTTTAGTAGGTACAGGCATTTCAAATCTCCTTCAGAGTGTAATTGATAGAGGGATTCATTGTGTGTGTATGTCGCGAATATCCCGGATGATAGACCGTACGTTCCGGTCAAATTGATCCTCAACTTCTTCTTCTTCATCAATCAAGTCGAGAAGATAGGTACATTTTGGATAGCGTATGCAACCCCGGAATGGCTCACTTGTTAGGCTATTGATGCGCTCGACTACCTGTCCACCACATAGCTGACAGATTTCGCCCGGCACAATCTTGAAGCCTTTGATAGGAATGGGCACGGTTAGAAAGTTCGAGGCTTATTTCGGAACTCATCGTGCATTGTATCCAATACAGTTGCCAACTGATCAGCCACATGCGCAATGCCTTCTGGGGTGAGAACGACATAGACGGAGTCGAATTCCACAACCTCTGCCAAAGTAACTGTTACTTCGACATACAAACCGCCACCGTACATCACAGAATACGGTTTGTATTGGGTGCGATCCGGCATCATTTGTTGCACTGGTAGCCTGAGTTTCAGCTTGGTCGGATCTTTGGTGTCCAGACGTATGTGCGCCGTGGGTGCAAGGATAACTTGCTGCTCCGGGAATATTGGATTGATAACCGTGTTGGGGTCATAGGTTAGAGACGGTTCTTTTGACATTAGATCTCCAGTAAATCCATGACAGGAATGTCATCAATTGAGATAAGCTGGCCAAAGATTTCACGCTTGGTTTCTATGAGTTTGTGAACACGCTCGTCCATGGTGTGCCGGGCAACCAGGTAGATGATCTCTACATTGGACTGCTGGCCAATACGATGTAGTCTGGCTTCGATCTGTCCCTCCTTTCCCGGATTCCACTCGCGCTCCACAAAGATGAGAGTGTCCGCTGAAAATAAATCAATACCTTCGCCGCCCGCCTGAGAGATAATTGCCACCCTTACTTGTGGATCGTGCAAGAATGCGAATACATTATCGGATCGCTCGTGCTGTGGGGTGTCACCTACTATGGTGATCACGCCGAAGTGCTTGAGCTTTTCAACCAAGGTGGCTACTACTGCTTTGTGATGGGCAAACAACACAACCTTTTGTTTGGAGACCAGCACATTCTCGGCCAGCTCAACTGCAGGCCCAACCTTCATGTGACCAATAATCTGCCGCAGTTTAGCAACCAATTCCAACTTGGAAGCCTTGCGATTTTCCTGCACCTGCCGCCGTGCATCTGTGAGTGCCTCATTGTAATCTCGGGCAAACAGCTTATCGTAGTCCACAGGAATATTTACCCGTGTCATAGATGGGAGTTCAGACATGACTTCTTGCTTCGTGCGGCGAAGGAAGTAGGGCGCCAGTTCTTGCTTCAGTTCCTTCAAATGTGAAGCGCCACTGACATCCCAACCCCACCTGCTTTTATAGGCGCCACAGTAGGTAATGGCATACTTCCAATAAGAATTCCACCTGCCGGGAGATATGATATTCAACTGGGGAAACAATTCAATGGGACGGTTCAGGAATGGGGTACCGGAAAGCCCAAGGAAATAGGGCGTATTCAAGGACTTGGCTGCGCGTGTGCGCTGAGAGTCCTTGTTGGCGAGAGCGTGACTCTCATCAAATAAAGACAACTGATAACCACGTGCCCGTATGCTTTCAATTTTACGAGTAAAGATCGCATAAGACATAATAGTAAATTTCGCGTTGGGTAGGGGTTCAGAGGATGAAGTAACCACTGCGCTATCCTCTCCAATCCAATTATTGATTTCGTCTTGCCACTTATAAGTAACCGAAGCCGGAGAAACAATCAAGATACTGTGAAAGCCCCGTTCTTGTATGTAACCCAGAGCCTCGATGGTATTATGAGTGAGTATGGCATGTTCAGTGACATACAAATGATCTTCACTATCTACAGAAATACACACACTCGCTACATTTCTTGAGAACTCTACTGACTTCATAGTTCTAGTTGGTCTTGCATGAGAGCCAGGCACATATCTGATCGCTTTGCGTTCAACCGTGAAGGGCAATACCCATTCAGGAAGGCGCATTCTGATTTGATATTCAACAGGCTTATCTTCTCCTGCTCTATCATAAGTATTTACAGATGCCACCCCGCCTAATTCCTCAACCAGTTCCTGAACTCCTAACGCAAGTTTATGGCTGATAGAATGATAAATTACTTTGTTACGAGTTAGAGATACAGATCCGCCACCATCCATGAGACCATGTAATAAAGAAACACGTTGGGAGGGTGATGCCAATAAATAAATATCGGGTATGAATTTGTTTGCACTGAGTATATCTAATCCAAGATGCTGTATCATACCAATCAAACCGCGAACCCAAAAGCGTGATGCCTTTCCAGTGTATGATTTACTATATGAGCAATCCATTCCTTCTTGCATCATCTGTGATCTAATTTGATCAACGTCATCTGAGTGTGTGCTGGCTACCACAGAGGACTGAGTGAGATTACCACTTGCAAGCAAGTATCCTAAAGTATAGGGAGGAATAGGAAGTGCAACGGTTGCGAACTCAACTGGAGCAGTAAGCATAGGTAGATACAATGCAGTCTTGGATAGGTTCAAGGATTTCTTAGTTTTAGATTGAATTATACAAGGAAGATTTTTGAGTTGTTCAGTGGTAAGAACTAACTCTTCCCAATGATCCCCGCCCATTCTATAGCGCACAGTCCACAAGTGCTCAAGCCCGGACTCTACTGAACTATTGTCACTAAAGGTTACACGATATACATCTTTCTTTCCTTGAGGAAAGACACCTGTTACTCTGTGTGGCTGCCCATCAGAACCTATTACGTGATCTCCAATTTTTATTTCACCTATCATTCTCCAGCCGTAAGGTGTGAGCACCTGGCTATCAATGGGCTGGAGTTTTCCCAGGCCCATCTCATCTGCTATGATGGCTCTGCCGTTAGTGTTGTGCAGAAAATCCAATGCCTTTATCTGGAAAGGATACATCTTACTTCTTACCAGATTGGACTTGGAAAATATTGGATCCTTACCCAGATCCAGTACAGGTTTGTCAATCAGAAACCCATACTCCTTACCGAATTTGACACTCATTTTAGCAGAATATTCAGATGCCGGTAGCCACCACAAACGAGCTTCCCCATCAAAGCGGGCATCCGGTAGGGCTTTGATCTTGTTCTTCATACCCATAGAAAAAGGAAAGTGAAACTCGATGCGCAACTTTTCCTGGTTATAGCTTATCTGTTTATGATCCATGATCACCCTATCAAATTGTCAGGAACTATGAGTTGGTTGGGGGAGCTGGGATGGGCACAAGGCAACTCCCCCAAGACCAGAAAGGAGGGATCGGGACACAGCCGATCACAAAATTATCTTACCACAAAATTTGTCCTCTACATTAAATTCAGATTAGAGTTCTGGTAGCCATCTTGACAAACAATTTCAATTTTGCTATGATGAAACTATGAATTGCAACGGCAAATTGGCCACCTGATTTGCCCACATTTACTTGACACAGCCCAGTTGGTGAGCGACAAACAAGGATGATGCTGGACATCAGAGCCAGCTACCGCCCTATACGAAAAGGCAATTGGTACTCTACGCGGGTAGAGTAACCAGAGGTGGGCATCATGGGAGGGCACTTGCGCCTCTGTCAATTTTCAAGATTGACAAAAGCCTTAGTAGATTCGGACAAGAAAGTGAAAACTTTCTTTTATTTTACTGAGCCGACCATTTCGATGGTCGAACTGTGTCAAAATACAAAAAACAATTTCTTCTGATGTAACATTCCTTTAGCTATAGTTTGTAGTTAGAGAGGAGAGCACTATGGATAAGAAGATATCCTGGCTGAGAATAGATTCTGATTTCCTTTTGGTTGTTTATCGGCGTCTGGCGGCGGCTTCTGGTGAGGCGACTATGGCCGCCTTGAGCCGGGAGATGGAACGTCTTGGTATATACAATCGGCGCACTGGTAAACCTTTTTCACGCCAGGCCTATTACTATGCTTTGGCGGCGATCCCTGGGGCTTTGCCCCTACTGCGCCGAGGAGTTGGATTGGTGCATGATCGTCCTGTCATCTGTTCCAATCCCCAATATCCCAACATTACTTCCTGGTTCAAGCGCAAGATGCCGGATATACAAGTCATTGAATATGATCAGATTACCCTGGACGATGCTTACAGGCGAGTCATCTATGGTGCGCCGCCCATTGGTTGCATGGGTGTGGCGGCGGCGGTGTATTGGATTTACCATGAGCGTAAGCCACTGCGGTTTGACGCTGTTCCGCTGGATGATGGAACTTATTACCTGCGCAGGATGGTATGGCAAGATCACATACGGCACCAAAAGAACTAAGTCCAGCGGCTCTGCTGGAACTGTATAATTGTACATGCGCCATGTGTTTTGGTAAGGCTGTTACCATTCACGAGATCGAACCAAAGTCCAAAAGGTCTGCTGATTGGTGGGAATTTGATAATAGGGTACCGCTTTGCGGCTACTGTCACGACCTGGTTCATCTGGAAGGCACTGCCCGCTGGCATGATCGGTTGCACGAGGCGCGGGCAGTGCTGGTTTCTCTGTACGGGATTGAAGTAACCGTTACTTTACCTCATACATAGCCTACCATGCCCGAGCAATGGCATCAGCCAGATCAGCTGCGCTGTATGAATGGTACATATAATGTTCGGGTGCAGTGGAAATTGTCTTGCTGAGTTCTTCCAGTGATTTTGGTTGCATGGTTACTTCCCTCTGATCACATCAAAGGCCAATTGTTTCACCAATGCCCGCTCACCCAACAGGGCAGATGAGAACTGACCAGAGCCACGACCTGGTTTCCAATCTTCCAATTCCACTACTGCATTCCACGCACCCCATTGGGTATTGGCCAGCTTCGGTTGCTCGTCATTCCACTTGAGAAACAATTCTTCAGCTGCTTCCCGGTGCTGCCGCTTGGAATCTTCCAGGTTGGCAAACTCTTCGGACACATCAATGACTGTAAGATCTTCAGGCTTGGGCGGAGGGGCATAGATTTGTAGCAGTGCCCGTTTGAAATCATCCAGATCGAAGGGTGAAACAGCCATGACACCAAACAGCTGGTTGACTGTTTCCATGCGCTTGTTCATTTCCAGTGCAATGCTGGCAACCTTTTCCAATCTGAGCATGTTGCCGGTAGTGTGTGCCACATTCATGGTAAGTGTGGCTTGGGCAATACCCATGCGCAGGGTGTTGTTACACACCGTGCGGACAGGGGTGTAGTAAATCTTGGTGGCTGATCTGCCCGTCTTCTCATCGTATAGAGTGAAGTATTGGTGTATGGTGTCACCTTTGATATCTACCATACCGGCATCCAGAGCAGCGAACATGCGCTCCCCGTTGCCCAGGGCGCCGATGGTTTCAACCGGGTAGATCTGGCTGAGGTCATTGAAAGTCTGGGCCACGGACAAATTCGTAACCAGCTTGTAATTCTTTCCGACCACATCCAATGGTTGCCAGTGCTTCTCGCCGTTCTGTGGTTCGCGGATGACTGCCATACGATCTGGCACAGGTATCATGCCATCTTTGGTTTCCGCATAGACCGGAACCAGCCGGGTGTCGTAGGCAATGCCGCTTTCGAATGCGGCTTCGACCAGGGTGATCTTGCGCTCTTTGGGAAATACCGTACCCAGATTGTGCCAACCTGGTTGGGCTCTGGCCATAAATTTGTTACCAAATAATTCGTGACTCATTTCATTTCTCCTTTGAGTTCATCTTTTCGGATTTGGGAGTGATGGTGAATTGCTGATTGAATTCATGTTTCAACACCAGGGTCTCAAAGCCGTTGTCGAAGTGCATCTTCACCGTTGCAACGTTGATGCGTACTACATTAGCATAGGCCGGTGAGAACAGGTGCTTATACCATTTACCAAGTTCAGGTTCGATCATCTCATTCTCCTTGCTCTCTTCAAGATACGAGCTGAGCTGGGTGGCTCGTTCAACCGACACACCATGTAGGGTCAAAGAGAAGTTCGTGTGTGATTTTGTAGTTGTCATTAGTGCATCTTTTCTGTTAGAATAGAGGAAACGGAGGTTACAATATGGTCGCTAAGAAACCGATGCCGATGCCTGGTGGAATGCCGATGGGTGGAAGTGCTCCCAATCCGATGCCGCCCGGCTCCCCACCTGCCGCCGCTCAAGGTGGCGAAGGCGGTAGTTCTCCCGAGCAAGTGCGGGCTGCAATTATGACCGTGTTACAAAGAGCCAAAGCACTGGCTGACAAGTTTGGAATTGACCTGAACGAACTGGTTGCCGAACTTGGTGCCGGGCGCGGCAGAGGAACTCCTCCACCTCCGCCTGGTGGGATGATGCCGCCGGGTGGTGGCATGATGGGTTAGTTCTCGACTTCCAGTTCATCCGTTTCCACATGGTGAACTGTGATGCCCTCGCCATTCAGGGCATTGGTTATGAGTTCGACAATGGAGCCGATACTTTCTTTCCAAGTTTCGGCTTCTTCAATTGTCACAGTGATCGAGATCATTTTAGCCATTTGTTTTTCCTCCTCTTGAATATGTTCCAAATCCAACTAAATTGACTGCACTTATGCCAGTATTCCTGAACAACTCGTCCTCATCTTCGTAGTTTGAGATCCATTCCAATATGCCTTCCATGAGATTGTATTGGTACAAGCCGATGAAAGCGTCACCTTTCAGGACATCATTTTCATTGGCGACTCTGATTTGTTGTCGGCCATCGTCACCAAAAGTGCCGATTTTTACAACCCAGTGGGCATCAAGTTGCACGGGTGGTATTTTTGTAGCGGAGAAACATGTAAGCTTGTACGTATCAGTCCACGTTCCGCCACAGTTTTTGCAGCGCACGTCCTGATGGATTTCATTTCCATCGGCTTCATAACTACCGGCATCCGTATTTTCTGAGCCACAATATAGACAGTGTGCACTGTTCTCGAGGTATTCTTCTTGTGTTATCATCTTGATCTCCGCATACGTACTTCCAAAATATAGCCGATGCTTTCCAATTCAGCCTCCAGGTTGGCATACTCATCCGGTGTTGCCTGTTTGGTGACGGCAATAACACTAGTATAGTCTGCTCCACCATGCTGTCCGACATGCTCATAGCTCATACAATATCTACCTTGTATGTCATCGGGTTCGTTGGGGAAGAGGGCAATGATGCCATCGTTCTTCCACTTGCGAAAGATCACGAAAGTCTTAGAGTTTGACATTATGTTTATCCCTTTCTTTGAGCGCGGCTTCATTCTGTTCGATGATCAGCTGTAATTCATTCGGGTGCTTGGCATACAGGTAGCCAACCTGAACGCTGATATACATCAGACCAAATGCCATTGGGTTGGCTTGCAAATCACGTGTGGAATTTGCGACTTGTTCAGCGTCGGCCTGTGTGATCTCCCGCTTTTCGTTGTGGCGAATACCTTGCAGTGCCATTTCCTGCACGAGCAGGATGATAACGGGTACGGCTTTGTTGACTGCATCGGGAGTTTCGAAAGTTTCATTCATCTTGATGAACAGATTGAACATGCTTTTGATGACCGAGCCAAACAAATTGGTAACGTTGTAAGTCATTTGTTTTCTCCTTCCTGTTGCCTTTTGAGTTGTGAGATCATGGCGCCGATATCACTCATCATCTCAGCGCGTGAAGCCTTGCGCTGGAGGGTCATGTACTCCATGCCCAGGTTCGCACAGGCAAGAGAGCGTTTACGATTACCAGATACCCAGGTTCCGTTGTGACCGGAGAAGTCAATAGCCAGCCGGTGCTGTATTCCTGGTAAATAGCTGATGACTGCCGGTATGTAATATCCGAACTGCTTACTGATGCGACCACCCACCCACATCAATTTCATAGGGGTGTAGTGTAGTTCTTCCAGCACTGACCACAGTGTATAGACAGGTCGTGGTATGGGACTGGTGGGATGGACATAAGGTGGTAGGTAGCCCATAGTTCATTCCTCCTGATCTCTGCCACAAAATGGACACACAAATTGGTCGGCGATTTCCTCGCCACACTGTATGCAAGCACTATCGCCGTTGTCGAAATCGAGGATGACGACTTCCAATTCATCTGGGTTGCTGATCACTTCAGCAACGCCGCCCAAAACTGATATGATTATTCTTTTGCTCATTGTTTACTCCTCTATTTCAACATAGATACCGTCATACAAGTACACTGCATTACCCCATGGATCACGTGCGTAGGGCTGGTACAACCAATCCGGGTATCCTGCATCCCACTCGAATGGATACCAGTGACCATCCAGCTTGATGAACCATTGAGTTGTGTAGTAGGTTCCGCCCAACGACTGAAATGTGCGGTCGTTGGCAATAGCACGAATTATGGTCTTGACAGTGCCAGTGTAGTCTGGTTTGGCAGGTGGCTCAGGATGTTCGGGCGTCCAACATTGCCAGCCCCAACCGATGTTACGGTTCTTTCTGGTGATTTCAATGGTGCGTTTCATTTCAGTTTCTCCTGAATGATCTGTGCTTCCTGCACTAGATAGTCTTCAGTTCCGGGCAGGATGAGTTGAAGCCCGTGTTTTTTTTCTCTCTCTACATAGCAATCAATGGTTGCCTTGGCTTCCTGAATGGCGTAATCCAGATCGAAGTAACCCCAGACACTGTCAATTCTGACGGCGGTTGGATTTGTTTCCGGGTTGCCAGTCCATGCCACCCAGACGTAGCATTCACCGCTGATGTATTTGCTGTAAACTGCCACTTCTTCCCGCATGATACCCAGGATAAACTCTTTACGCTTGGATGTCAGCAATTTCCAGCCAAATTCTCTTTGAATTTTCTCCCTGGTGACATAGATGAAGCCAACCAACCCGCTATCCCATTCTGCATGTTGAGCACGACCAATGAATGATCCAGTGCTCATGGATAAGACACTGTGATCATGTAGATACAAGGGTAGATACAGCAGCTGGCCGAGCTTAGATTGAGCTTCCAACCAGTGCATAAATCCAGACGGTGTATCAAGGTAGGGCACTCGTGGTTTATCTCCAATGCGCCGGTCGCCCAGAAGATAGCGGGGGTGATCTGTAACCATCACACCTACATTGTCCCACTGCCGGGGATCTTCTGGATTGTCATCCTGCTCGATAGTCAGGCAGTAACCTTTGTATTCTTCAATATGATAGAAGTTGTACATCATTCCTCCTCTAGTCCAGTGTATATAAATCCCACACATTATCCACACAACAGAATTTTTCTGTTGCCTTGATCCAAGCAGAGTTCAAGTCTTTTGCATAGACTATTCCCAGATAGTGCCACATGTTATTCTTGAATCGTTTGCATACGAATGGATAGTTCATCATTCCTCCGGTTTGAACGGTGGGTTCTCATAGATCACATCATCGTTTAGATATATCCGCAGTATGGGAGACCTGTCCGGGTCACAATCAAGCCGGGACGTGTCGAGTTCCAGAATCGGAGTGCCGTCCTCACTCCAATAGATGAACAGCTCGAGCTTTGGAGTGATCTTCTTGTCTTCTTCATCGGCCAGGTCAGGTGCGTAAAGGTCAAGTGCAAATTCTGTGGGTTTATCAGTCATCTTGTTCTCCTTTCAAATCTCTGATGGCATCCTTCAGCAGGTCTTCAAACTGGTAGGGCGGAACCCGCTGTTTGTGATCATCTTCGATCCAGTTCAGGCGCTTACCGGTAGTGGTGCCCCAAACATTCTTACTAACCACAATGCCGTGCTTGGGTGATTTGAATGCGATCACTGAATCGTAGCTGAAATACAGGCGTAACATTCCTATCTCTACAGCCAGAGTATGGGCGCCGTAATTGCTGGACGAATAGTTACCATAGTTCCAAATGTGGGGAAGAGTAGCCATGTCTCATGTCCTTTCTGATACTAATTGGTTGCAATTTATTATCGCTCGGATTTATGAGTTTCTAATGAGAATCAAATTAGAAAATTTTAATCTTGCTCTGACAATACTTGAAGCAGAGCATCCAGACGATAGCCGCACAGATCCACTAGGTACATATTGGCTTCATCGAATTGGACAACCACATCCAGCCAATCAAACCCATTCAATTGCAGGTGGGCGTCACGGTAGCGAAATTCATTGAAGTATTCTAGCTCTGCAAGTTCTTCTGTGGTTATGTCAGAGGCGATGATCTCACGCCCGTTCAGGCTGATGTTCTCAAAGCGTTCCAACAAAGCAGACAGGCGTTCATCCTCATCAATTACTTCGATCACATAGCTTATATCCGTATCCCAATCTATGTGGGCTATCTTGTGATCCTGGATGGTGGTTTGCAGTCCATCCAGGCAAGTGAGAAGTTCTTTACGGGCGGGTATGAAAACCAAAGCATCGACCACAAAATCAACATCGTACATAGCATGAAACACGATCCATTTTTCATGCATGTTAGTTTCCTTTCAGCAGTTTCGATCTGGGTTCCAGGCGTTTGATCACTTTGACAGCTTCTTCTTTGGTCATCCCGCCCAGGATTTTCACAGCAACATCATTCATTCTAAGTGTGTCCTTGGCTATACGTAGCTGGTGCTTGTCGAATATGTTCATATCATTCTCCCTTCCTATACGGTGTGCCACAGCGGGCACAAACGATCTTGTAATAGTGACCGTGCCGTTGTTTGTGCGGCTGCCAGTAATGCTTGAACAGTTTACAGATGAGCAGTTTCAAGTTCATGTTCCTCCTGTGTAACTTGGTAAGTTTTGCGTCCAGTATCAGCACGTTTGAAGTTTATACAGTTGGTGCCTGGGTGCAGTGATAGCAGATATTTTGCCCGACGGTGTGCTTGTTCTATTGTGCAAGTTTGACCAGACAGCGGGCTGGATTCAGATGTACCAGCGGTGAAATGTTTCTGGCTCAGCCAGAATATATAGAGGTATTTCATGTGTCCTCCAAAGTAACAGTTACTTCGCTTCTATGTCAGCAGCCTTTCCGATTGCGATTGATTTGTTACATTTTAGCGCGGCAAAATGAGAATAACTTTAGAAACAGATTAGAAAATTTTCATTTTTGCTTTGGGTGGGGTGGTGTAGTACGCTAAGAGCCAACAGCCGGATCAGTTCACTTCAGCAGGCTGGGTTGGCGAGATCTACCAAAAGACGCTCGGCAATACTGACGATCTTTCTAGCTTGGTCACGAGGACTGCCTTGGCATATCAGGCGGGCATACAACTGATAAGTGTTACCGAAGTCACCGTGAATCAGCAAGAACAATCTGGCATGAAGCGCGGTTAGGTGTGTCGGGTTATGGATCAGGATGGAAGTATAAGCGGAGTACATTCTCTTGCTGTCAGTCATGGCAGTCCTTTCGGTAAACGCAAACAGCCCGTAGCAAGTACGGGCTGAGGAAAGCGTGGCTGAGTTATGGTTTCACGTCAAGCTGGGCAAGTTCGGTCTCATCTGGCCAGATGCGCACCTGAACAGTCAAGCTGCCAATCTTGGTAGGCATCTTAGCCTGAAGGACAACGCGGTTATACAAGCGTTGTACATGTGTAGCCTGGGGTTTACCCAGGCGCGGGAAGCGGGCGGAGAGAATAGCATCAGCGGCAGTACCGTTGAATCGCATGGTAATAATCCTTTCTGGTAATACACAGGCGAGAAGCAAGCGCAAAAATGGCCAGCCTTTCCAGGGGCTGGCCTGTGGGAGTAAGACTAGCGTTTCCAGATGTTGAGGTTGCCGGTGTAGCCCAGGTCTGCGAGCGCCTGGTACAAGCTGGCGGACACGAGAAGCATATTGCCCTTTTCACCTTTGGACTTGACCAGAGTAACTTTGGTCGGATCAGTCTCGAATTCCAGAGTGACCTTAGTACCAACGACAGAGATCTTGAGATTATCACGCGCCGAAGGTTTTACAGTTTGTGCCATGATATTACCCCTTTCTGGGTGTGACACGACCGCCGAATTGCGACCGATGCCACCATTGTCCCGATCCAATCTGAGCGCCAGATGAGAATAACATTAGCATTTTCTCATAATCGAACTCATCTTCTTTTCAGGTAATGTTCTATGCGTGTAGCTGAATTCAGCCTCTGCTCTTATCTCATTCTCATCCCAGACTTATCCCATTATAATGAATGGAACAATGCGCATATCCGAACATTTATTAACATGCCAATATTCAATGGTTGAATTTGTTTACATTCTACTACACGAATGATAGGTGAGGATAAGCTTAGATTATTCTCGACCATATGTTCCAGGACAAATGTTCTATTTCACGGCTAAAAAATTGTGCACAATTCGAGGGGTGATCGGGCTGGGGCGTGCGTTATGGTTTCGATAAGTGTAATTATCGAAACCATGACGGCTAAACGATGCGTCTAAGACTAAGTGGAAGGTTGCGCGGTGTATTGTTATGTGGGGTAGGGTGCTGTAGTGTATTGTGTTGTCTGGTATTGTGTGAGGGCAGATGGATTCACTTTCATTTTGTTTTACAAAAATTCTAATCCGAAACTAATGCAAAGATCGAATGAGTTGTTATGATGATGAAGTGGATCGATCTTCCCGGCGAAGCTGAGATAGAAGCACAGATCGAGTGGGTTGGGAAGCTAATTCGTAGGGCAGAGGAGAAAAAGAAAATGGAAGAAAGAGTTGGTGATGTGCAGGTGCAGTTGAAGGAATTAGAAGTGGAAGTGGCTGATCTGAGCTCGAACATTGGAATTCTGGCTGAACGTTTGAATTCGATCCTTGGGCTGCACGAGGAAGAGAATCCCAATGCTGAGAAAGTTTCGAGAGTGGCTGTCTGCGATCTTTCTCAAGCAATCCAGATCCAGCGGGACAAAGTGCACAAGTTATTGCTTGCAGTCCAAATTATATTGAACCGGCTGGAGATTTGAAGTAACTGTTACTTTGGCAAAAGGAGAAGAGAGTGTCCTGGTCGATCATTATGACGCTAAAGAACGATCCGCACAGTGCATCCATTAAGAGTATGTTGATCTACTGGCGCGTAAGGGTGACGACAAGTTCACCTGCAGAATTAGAAGGCACTCTAAATGCTTTTACGCAATGGAATAGTTTGAAAGGTGGTGTGAAATGAAGTTCAGGAAACAGCCCGTTGTAGTTGAAGCCATGCAGTTGTCAGAGCATTCCATAGACGAAATCGCATGCCGGGCAAAAATCACACGATATAAGTGCGACGATGGTTTGGTGCAGTTACGAATACCAACTTTAGAAGGTGTGATGATTGCTGGGGATGGTGATTGGATTATCCGAGGTGTAAACGGCGAATTTTACCTATGCAAACCGGACATATTCGAGAAAACCTACGAAGCTGTGAAAGGCGGTGAGGGATGACCGAGAAAGACTGTTACTGCTTTAGATGTAGAAAATATTTTCATCGTCTCGGGATTGCCAGACATAAGGCGATGCACAGAGATAGAAAAGAGCCGTGCAGGATCATGTTCTCAGATGGATATGTGAGAATTTATGCGTTTGATGCGAATGGAGGCGTGAAATGATAATCTCTGAAGAAATCGCACGACTGCGAGAGTTGGAGAAGAAGGCTACACCGCGACCGTGGTTTTTGGCTGTTCACGAGGAAAAAACAGTCAAAAAATTAATGGAATGGACAGCAAAACTTGGTATGCATTATCCAGACAATAAAACAATTCACATGGTTGGAGCTGGAAAGTTTGGTGAAGACGGATTGGATGAGGACGAAATACGTGTTCCAGCGGTAACGGGTAATGGCCCAACAAGTGAAGCCAACCGTGATTATATTTGTGCCGCTCGCAACGTTCTTCCCGATCTACTGGATGAGATCGAGCGTTTACAGGCGGCTGGATTTATTGAGGTCGAGCGCGCGAATAAAGCTGAAGCCGATCTTGCCGCAGCACTGAAACGGGCGGAGGCGTTGCAAGAGGCGCTGGTTGAAATATCACGGGGTGAGGGTGCATTTAGTCGTGATCCGCTTACTCACGCAGGTAATACGATTGAGAACATGAAGTCTATTGCCCGTACTGCCATCTCCGGCGGTTAGATTTCTTGCGAGAGCGTGTGGAAAAACTCAAAGAAGGTCATGCTTGAAGATACACAAAGAACTTACCCTTGAGTACACTGCCAACACAGATCGGATTGGTTTCATGGTCTTGTCCACCTTTGAGTACCCAACATTTCCGGTCGCGGATGTACCTGGTGTCACAGTTGTCCACAGTGAATTGGTTCCAGAATTAGGAATTAGTGTGAACTGGTTGGAATCCGAGCAGTTCAAACCTGTCCGCTGGAACATGGCTATACCCGAGTATGTCTTGCGGGTTGGTCTACATTATGGAAAACTGGTTTTTACCTATGAACAGGTGGAAAGGATATTGAAATGATTGGCTTTCGTTGTTATGTGGATGTCAACTACCATGTTTTTGCCAGTTTCTTGAAGAATGGTAGAGTATGTCTCAAGGTTGAATGTGGCATAGACAACAACTTTGAGTTCAATTCGGCCCAGGATCTTGGGCACGTGATACGTTTGTGGTTTATCCCGCCTGATTATGTTCATCTGATACAAGATACTCAATTTACACCCAGGATCAGTTTTACAACTGTGGATGAAAACGTGCGCAAAGCCAACGCTGTGGTGTCTGATTATCTGTCACATGACTTTCCGGTGTCTCCCGTGGAAATGTGTGCCGAGTTTACCGAGATGGCCGAAGAGGTTTTAGCCCTTCTGAACCCCTTGGTGGAGGAAAAAGACAATGAGTGAGTCTGAAATTTGGGCGGCTTGGTTCCATGTTGCTGTGTTTGTTTTTGTTGTTTGCTGGATTTACAAGTGTATTTGCATTTTGATCGACTTTTTGGGGCAAAATGGACATAAAGACTAAGCGAGCATACGCCAAACCGGGTACTGTCACTGTCCCGGCCTTCATGGTTTGGTATCGTGGGGATGATTATGTGTACTTTCTCCATGCAAAAACCCTTTCTGAGGCCCGCACCATCATCAATAATCGCCATGGACGGGTACGAGGCTACACAAATTTGCGATCTCGGCGATTTCATGCCCTTGATGATCGCCCAATTACATACGTGGCATTGGTTGATCTGGGCTTTGCGTCAAAAAATGCTGAACATGCGGCTAATCAATCACCAATCTGCACGTGTGATCTATGTTTAGGTGGTAAATATGCAAAAGAAAAGTGAAAAGACGTTGGAAGTTGTAGTTGTACTGACCCCGGCGCAAATCGAGTCCATTTTTACTGGCCATCCACGTGAAATGAGCTTCACGCGCAAGCTGATAACCTGGGATTTGCAGGGAAGGCGGCGCCGGATGTCCCGTGCCAAGAAAATAATTGCGGATCGGGACAAAATTATGGTCATTCCTGACTATCGGCTGGTTCCGGCCTTCGAACTCAAGGCAAAGTAGTTGCTACTTCTAAGGATACTTGACTTTTTGTTCTATATGACGTAGAATATAACTAACCTCTGGTGCCCTCCCATCATCAGAGATTGCCTTTTGCAGACTTGCTCCGCCCAAGCAAGTCTGCTTGCTTTATAGAACGGGAGTTCGGTATAATGATGTATATGTGGAGGCTGATATGACAAAATTTGTAATGCGTTCCGGCCCGCCATCCCCAGCTGGCCCAGGTCTGATTCCAGGTGTAAAGAGTATCACACTCACGTTGTCTGCCGGAGCAGGGTCTGTACCTTTGTGGGTAGACGCAACTCGGGTTGGCATCTATCCAGCGGCCAGTGCTGCTGGTCGCATTGGTTTGGGTGCTGCGCCGGTTGCTATTGGCACCAAAACAGGCAATGCTGTTGAGACTGATCTTACTCTAGGTATGCCCCTGGTAGATTCTGTGTGGCAGTGGTTTGATTTGTCCCTGACTGAGACTACCACCCTGTATTTTATTGGGGCTGCGGCTGGGGTATTCACTGTTGTGGTGGTGTAAATGAAGACAGTAGCTTTGGTCGGATTTGCCAAAGCCACCAGGGATGCGGTTGCTAAATCCAAGGCAGACGAGATCTGGACAGTTGGCTGGGGCTATGCTTACGATTTTATTCCGCGCATAGACCGTTTGTTCGAGATGCACCCCATTTGGTTGTATCAGATGACAATCAAACCAGCTTACCATGTGCCCCGCCAGCACTGGATGTGGCTGCATCAACCCCGAGATTACCCGGTTTATCTGCTGCGCGAATTGCCGGAAGTGCCGAACAGCATTTCTTATCCCATTCAGGAAGTTACCGACTTCCTATTTGGCAACAAACTAACGAAGGGGGGTGATCCAACCTCTTTCTACTCAGACTCTTTCGATTACATGATGGCATTGGCCATTTATGAGGGGTTTGAGTGCATCGAAATCTACGGATTTGAAATGGGGACGAACACTGAATACCGTTACCAGCGTGAGGGGGCAAACTTATTTGTTGGTTTGGCCATGGGACGAGGCATTCAGGTCAAATTACAATCCAACTCAGCCTTGTTGAGGGGGAGAAAATATGGCTACGAGGGAGGACAAATGATATTCCGTCAGGATTTAGAACACATTTTGGCCGAAGCTGCCGGTAATAAGCGTGATGCTGCGGCCAGATTACAGCACTTGGAAGGTCAAAAACTACAAATGCTGAAGGTTGGCAATGCAGATGCCGACATAGATATCAGGTTGCAGGCTGTCCGGGACGAGGTATTGATGATGTCCTCGGCTGAGCAAACCCTGATTTATCTCATCCGGGAGATAGATCTGGAAGAACCGCAGTTTGAATTGGAAAATCCTTTGCAGGTAATCAATGCTGAGCCTGGCGCCTAGATCTACAAGTCTTACATTGTGGGATCGAGCGACTGCGCTGACCCTGGCTCCGCGCACAGTAAGTCTGACTTTGGAAGATGGAGGATATATGACGAGCCGCCAGGTATTGGAAACAGATATTCGCCAGGGATTGGATGAGAGTATTTCATACACTCTAACCACTACGCCATGGGGATCAAGCCCGACTTCTATTGCAGTGACCGCGTGGGATATCACTTATGGTGAGATGACCAACGTATCATCCACGGTCTTGACTGGCACGCCTGCTGCAGTGGGGGACGTGATTACTTTGCCAGTTATGGCTGGCCTGACTGAAAATCATGCTTATCGCGTTGAAGTAAAATTCACTTCAGGTGGCCATATCTTTGAGCCGTACTTCATTGTATTTGCTGAAAGGTAGGTTGCAATGGCCGAAAGACAACGTTGGGCATCAGAAGCCTGGAGCAAAGTCAAAGAAGGAAGCCTGAGTAAATTAGGCTGGCCGGACAGGGCCAAATTGTTGAATGCTGCCAGGAGAAACCGTAAAGAAGTAATGGGCAAACTGAATTTCCTGGCAAATGCCAGCGGAGATCCAGCGACCAAGGCCAAGGCACGGGCGATTGCCAATTACATCAAGAAGCAACTCGATAAGGAAGCATGAGCAAAATTCCCAAGCGCGAGACGATCACATTACCAGATATTCAAGGCACAATAAAGCCATTCCGTTACAAATTTACGGAATGGCTGGATCGTTTCGGCTTTCTGGTCAGGGATGTATGGGACATAGAAAAGGGGGAGTGGTCGGGTACAGGTTGGCTGCAGTTATTCCCAGAGCAGCACCGCTTTTTTGAATTTGCGCTCCAGATGAATAAGGAAAAGCAATTCAAGTATAGCACTGTGCTGTATTCCACAATTAAGAAGAGTGGGAAAACTATTTCAGCGGCAGCCATAGGTTGTTGGTTTGCTGAAGTGGCTCCACCCGGCACTGAAATTTACGTTATTGCCAATGATCTCGAAAGTTCAGAGGGCCGGGTCATGCGCGACATGAAATACCATGCCAACATACGCGGTTACAATGTAAAGCAGTATGAGATCGTGCTGCCTAATGGAACATTTGTGAAAGCCTTAGCTCAAAGTTACAAAGCTGTTGCGGGTTCGCGTCATGCCTTGGTGCTCTTCGATGAACTATGGGGTATTACCAGTGAAATTACCCGGCGTACTTATGAAGAGATGACGCCAATTGCTACTATTCCATGGTCTCTCAGGTTTATTGCCACGTATGCTGGATTCATCAATGAATCTGATTTGCTGTGGGATTTGTATTTGAATGGTGTTGGTAGAGATGAGCATGAAGATGGGCGTGGCAAACTAATTTACGACATGCTGGACGTGCCAGTATGGGAGAATGGGCGGCAGCTTACTTACTGGAACCATGAGCCGCTTTTGCCTTGGCAGGTGCCTACTTATTACGATGAGCAGCGCGAAGCTCTCCGTCCTGCGGCTTATTTGCGCCTGCATGAAAACCGCTGGGTGACAACCCACGAGGAGTTTGTGCCTGCCGAGTGGTGGACGTATGCAGAAAGTCAGATGCAAGGATCGGCGGAATTGTGGAAAGATCATCCTTACTTTGGCTTCCCGGTGTATATTGGAGTGGACGCCGCGTCTAAACGAGATTCCACAGCAGTGACGGGCGTAACTTATGATGAAGCCAAAGGTGTGGTTATTGAGTTATTCCATAAGATATGGACGCCGGTAGAGGGAGTGCAACTGGATTTAGATGAAACGGTCAGTTCCTTTTTGCAGGAGATGTGCAAAATATTTCATGTGGCAGTAATTGGTTACGATCCAGCACACCTTTACCAATCGATGTTGAATTTACAAAAGGCTGGTTATCCGGTAGCTGAGTTTATCCAGTCGATTGGCAACATGACCAGGGCCAGCCAGAACTTGTACGACTTGTTGAAGTTCAGGCGCTTCTACACCTATAAGGATGAAGAGGCCAGAGCACACATACAGAACACAGTTGCGCAGGCCGAATCCAGTGGCATTCGTATCGTAAAGCATCCAGGATCATTCCGTAAGAAACCGGTGGATTATGCCATTTCGTTGGCTATAGCTGCATATCTGGCAGTCAAAGGTGGGGGCATCGACATCACAGAGCCGCTGACTGTGGTATCTCCATTCTCGGATATTACCGCCTGGAACAAACCCGGCGATATGCTTGAGCTGCCATGGCAGTTCAAAACTTAGGAGCTGACATGGTAGACATGATTACAAACAAAGATTTGCAGGATGTTCTATTCAATTTAGGACGGGCAAGCACATTCACCAAAGGCTGGCGAGACAATATCGAACAGTGGCGCCGGTTGTATGACTTCAAACATTATGAATTACAACCATTACCGGGTGAAAGCCAATTCGCTGATCCAACTTACACCAACACAGTGGATTTGGCGGTGGCAATCATCCTGGCCAATCCAATAACTTGGCGGGCTGCACCGTGGCGACCAACTGCCAACGCCCAGAAGCAGGCCAGCCAGGTTGAAAAGTTTCTGATAGGGACTGAGGAAGCTAACACCGACCGAAACGGTTATGACCAGGCGTATGAGATCATCTTACATTTCGTGCGGGATGCCGGGGCGGTGTTGTACACCTATTGGGATGACAATATTGCCGCATCCTCGAAGTCAACCGGTGAATTCATTGACACCAATGGGAATGTGGTAGCTGCCACCGTCTATGAAGAATGTCCGCTGCGGATCCAGGTGATCGACCCAATGTCCATAAAAATTTTGGCCGGGGGAAAAGAACGCTGGATGATGGTGGCGCGTGAGGAAAAGCAAACGCTTTACGATATTTACAGCCGCTTTGGAGTTTTGCCGCAGCGTTATTCCCATTTGACTGGCGATATTACGGCCCAGCTAACTACCGAAGATATTTTGGTTGATTATTGGGATGTGGCAACGATATCGGATGGGGATGTAAAGAAGCAGGTTGTCCGCAATGGTGTGTTGTTTGGCAACGAATTTATACCGGGTTATGAACTCAAGACAATGAAAAAGTACCGGTCATTGCCATACACCATTGGCTTTTATAAGCCAACCGATCGGTTGGATTCAACGAAATGGGCTGGTATTATTTCTCCTTTGATAGGATCGGTGCGGCATCTGGAGACCAGCATCAACCGCCGTCAACGCCAGATCGACATGTTCTCCAGTATGCCGTTTGTCTCCAAGACTTTGAAAGGCCGGGCAGTGAATGTGGATCCCGGCATGGGCAAAGTGGTAAATTTATCCACTGAGGAAGATTTTGGCTTCCCGGTGTGGCAGGGCAATCCGCCAGACGTGGAAAGACAGATTGATTTCTTCCGTTCCAGGGTGCAGCAGTCTGGTTTCTCGGACGTATTCTATGGTTCTGGCGCCAGTGCCGTGTCTGGTTACGCACTGTCCCAACTTGGAGATCAAAATCGTATCCGATTAGAGCAGCCGGTTACACACCTGGAGCGGTTTTACATGTGGGCGGCACAAAAAATTGTAGAGATCACTCTGGACAACGCTGAACCAGGCTCATATATACGAATGTACGGCAAGGTCAAAGGTGAACCATTTGCCGGGGCGGTGTGTGTCAGTGATCTATCTGGCCAACATATCACTTGTGAGATCGTCCCTGAGTTCCCGAATGAGCGGGTGCGGAACCATGCAATGGCCACTCAAGTACGTGGCATTATTTCTGACCATCGCATCATGGAAGATTACCTGCGTGTACAGCAGCCAGATGAGGAATTTGATGTTCGCATGATCGAACAGGCGCAAAACAGCCCAATCATTATGAACTACAACATCCTGCGCAAATTCAAAGAAATGGCAGATGCCGGGGATGAGATGGCGAAGTTAGCTTTAGAGTCCATGCTGCAGAATGGCGTGCCGGGTATTTCCGGTCGTCCGAAAGAACCTAACAATCCTGAGCAAAGTTTGGGTATGCCTAACCGGGCCGAGCCAATGGGCGGCGAACCTACAAATGAAGGTGAACAATTAGCCAATGCTGCACCCAATTTAGCCGGAGGTATTTATGGCTCAGAATTCTAGGTTCGACAAAGCTTTACAGCGGTCGCGCAAGGCTGTTGATATTGCATTTAGCCAGTCTGCCAAGCGCATGGGATTGACACGAGACAAAGACCTGGGCATCTATTCCATGCTGAATTCTGATGATTTCCAGGCGTTGGCCCAGGATTTTGGTGAAACAGATGTGCTACAATACATCCAAGAAATGGAACGCAAGCGTTTGTTAGAGGAGTAAAGACATGCCACAACCAAAAGAAAATGAAGATCTTTATCGTCCAGTCTTACAGCCGCCTCCTCCACCTAAGGCTGTACCCATTTATCCTGTTTATAGAGGACAGCCGAATGTAACACCTAAAGATCTTCCGGCTTATGCTCCGGCAAATCCTTATGTTCCTCCAACTTCTACTCCGCCAACCTCTGGTGGTGGGATGCCGGTCTCTCCTCCTACGGCACCCGCCACCAATCCATTGACCTGGAGCAACAAGTATGGATTACCTGGTGCGCCTGAGTGGTGGAAAGGCATGATGCCAAGCCAGTGGACACCTGAGACAGAAGTGGCGGCCATGGCCAATGCGCTGATTCCCTATCTATCTGCTGAAGATCAACGGCAAATGGGCAGCACATTATCTCGTTTATACCCGGATGCTTTTGGATCTTATTCTCCCGAGCAGACCAAGTATGGCACTACACCTGATCTCACCACAGAGGTCAGTCATTATTTCCAATCCAAGAAACGGGCTGGGGATGTTTTATCTGCATTGGATAAAATCAAGGAAGCGTCCGGTCAGGATGAATCAAAGATGGGGCCAGGGTATCAATACTTGCGGCAGTTAGCCAAGACTATGCAGGACTTTGGGGCGGACGAAGATGATTACCGCATGAGCCGCCGCCAGATCAAAGGTTTGTATGGTGCGCTCGATCCTCTTTTGTCCGAGGCCAAGGGCGAAAAATTGGGAGCTTACGGAGAAATTGCACGCGGCTTAGCTCAACCGTTTTTCACTGCTGCCGGATTTATGGGCGTCAAAAAGGATGCAAGTGGTAACTGGATATTCGGCGACCCCAATAAAAACTGGTACTAAGAGGTAATTCATGGCCAAAAAATTCTGGGAACAGCCCTGGTATCTTGAGTATCTCGAAGATCTCAAGCGCAAACAAACCAACAAAAAAGATACCAATGAGCTGCTGAAAACCACGATCAATTCCACTGTCAAAAATCCCAATGTTCAGATGGTTCCCAGGCGCGTTGCCAACATCTCACCAGCGCGGACTTACATACAGGCTAAACAAGCCGAGATTGAGCGGATGGTTGGGCCAACCAAGGTGCTACCACGCCCATCTTCAGTGACAGCCATGCCGGATCGGGTGGTAGAAAAGCTGCCACCTGTTTCACCTTACACTTATTTACCACAGGCGGCGCCACCACCCAACCGACCTGATCTTGAAACAGTACAACCAGCGGGCGCCAGGCGAGTGAAGCCCGCCCCGCCGCCCAAACCAAAACAGACATTCAAAGCAACGCCCGACACAAAAGTCGGGCAAGAAGTCTATTTATCTTATGATAAGAATGCCAGGCTGACGTTCATTACTGCGCGTCCGACTGACATAAAGCTATTCAATTACAATGGAACAATGGTTCCAGTTTCCAAAAATGACAGCGGGAAATGGGCATTAGATAAGGAAATAACCCAACTGGGTGTCACGCTCGACAACATGATCCCCATGGTGTACACGCCGGATCTGTTGGAAACCCTGAATTCTACCAAGACTGCGGCGGATTTATTGAAGCCGTTGACGTTGGATGGCATGATCAAGCTGGGCGAGGCGTTGTATTATGATCCGATTGTTAACCAAATAACAGCTCGGCCTACCCAGACACAGATATTCTGGACTCCAGATCACAAGGAATTGACGTATGAGCGTACCGCCACCGATGATAAAGGAATGGTGGTAACTAATGATCCGGTTGAATTTGATGTACAGTCTAGTAAATTCTTACAGGAAACACTTACCAAGGAGCATGTTGAGTTCGATGCGTTTACTAATCTGGATGTAGCAGGCAATCCAACCCGCGCTTCAGATATTCGATTTGGGCTGGGCACAGTCAGAACCGAAGATTTACAAGCTATGCACGGGCTGGATTACACCCTGAATAAACAGACAGGCGAAACTGTGAATTTGCTGGATGAACAGGGAAATGTATATCCATTCTACCTGACGCCGGAAACCCCGATTGCTAATTTTCCCATTCAGATGAAGAACTTTGAAACCGCTCTGCGGAATTCAAAATTATTCCAAACCCTGGTTGTACCCGTCTGGGCCAAATTTGATCCAGTCAAGGCCGCGCCCTATGTTGATGGTGCCATTGCCGCAATTTCTGGTTTTTATGCTTTGTTTGATCAGACATCCATAGTGCCGAAACAATCTACATTGTTTTCGTCCGAGTCTCAAACGGTACGGCGCAGTGGTTTGGGCAATACCGTTCCAGCATTCTTATCCAATTTGCTTACGCAATTTCTTGGTCGGCCACTAGTATCGGCAACCCGTTTCCTTGCATTTCCCATCTCTCTATTTGAAAAAGCCACAGCATCCGGAATGTGGAAATTCGCCCAGTCCATACAAGATCAACTAGAGATGGCGGTAAAGGACAAACGTGCCGTTGTCGATGACCAATTACAGAGGGCTATGTATCTGGAATTGGAGCGTCCGGGCATCTCATTATCTCCAACCCAATTGCTGCAGGACACTTATGAATACACTGAGAAGTTTGATGTTGGAGATCGAGGTGTAAGTACCCAACTGGAAATGGCGGGTCTGGGTTCTAACGATGCACTGGTCACATACGTGAACCGCATGAATTCTAATGTTGCTGCCGGGCAGTCCTTGATGGATGGCGCAATCCGCAAACAATACTCGGGATTGACAGGAGAAGCTGTTGATGAATTTGCCGAGGGCATGTACCGGTACTACGTGTGGGGTCTGGATTGGGCGGCGATCAACAATTGGATAGATGGCAGATACGAACAAAAACCCATCCAGGCCGGGGTTGACAAGATTTTGGCTGGAGATGTACCTGTTACTTCAGATGAGTTTCACTTTCTGTGGCAGTTCATGGCCTATAACACGGTTACTCCCACGGCAGACGTGCGCAGCTTTATGCCCAAGTTCAATATTCAACCGGACACTGGAGCAAATTATTTATTCTTCCGGCACGCGGCTGATGTTAGCTTGGCCAAAGGTCGTCCACTTACACTGGATGAACTATACGAAGAATCCATAACTTGGTTGGCTGGTTATTATCAAAATCCCATTTCTACGAAAGAGTTCCGGGAACTCATGCTGCAGCGGTCACAGGCCAGACATGATCGGGCGCTGACGCTCAATCGCACTGCCAAGAGCTACAGGGTATTGGGTGAAGGAGCACCTGATGAAGCTACCCAGCAGTATTATTTTGGGTTAGCTGATGAAATGATAAAGGCTGCCCAGGATCTATTAGTGGCCACTTATCCAATGGATCGCAAGGCCGGGAACATAGATCCATTTTCGGCCTACACCTGGGATGCAAAACCGGAAAGATTGCAGCAAGTTTATCAGAATGTGGCTTTGGCCGAATTACAGCTTGGCCGCCCGCCGACACGCCAAGAGATAACAGACATAGCTTCCATGTCGGTGGATATTGTTATCGAGATGGGCGGCGAGATGGTCTTCGATGCTATGGAGTTATTGGGCGTATTCAAGGTGGGGAAGATTGCTATAAACGCCGCACAAAAGGGAATTACCAAGACGCTGGTGAAATCTGCCAAGGGTATATCTGTTCTCAATGCGCTTGCGGCAGTCCAAGATGAAATCTCCAACATGGCTTTGATACGCCACATGAAAGGCAGAGCTTTGGCTTCTCAGGCATTCAAGCAGAGTGAAGTCATGGCCGAACTTACATCGGACATATTACGCTCCAACCCACAGACTAAGGAAGAATTTGTGGCCTTGTTTGAGCGGGTTGCCAATGATATTGTGAGGATCAAGAGCGCCGGTACCAAAACAGAGGCAGCGGAAATCATTGCTTCCATCATGCCAAATCGACCAACCATTTTGTCGGCGCACACCTTACAAGAAGCGGCAGATTTGCTGACGGAGACAATTGATCCAAAGAGGTGGCCCACAATAGCTGGTGAAGTATGGGATGAAAACTGGAGTCACATGATCGAGCGGGCCGCACACGATTACAACAAAGTGTGGAAACTAGACCCGAGTGATGCCAGCTTGCAGACGCTCAGAACCAATAATATCACAGCCAAAGCCACCCAGAATTTCTTTAGTTGGGCCGGTCAGAGCCGAATGGCAACTGAACTTGGATCACAGTTCCGTAAGACATTCAGTGATGCCAACCGCGCTTGGACTAATTCAGTGATTTTCAGTGACACCTGGTGGGCTAAGCTGGGGTTTACTGGCAAGGAATCCACGGCGGGAATTTACAAATGGCGCCAGATATTAGAGGGAGTTTACAAGCTCAATCAAACCTTTATGAACGCATGGGTGTGGGCTACACTGGCGCGGCGTCCGGCCTGGATGTTGTACAATTTCATTGATAATACTTTCCGGTTTTTTGTAGGCGGAGCTGGAGATATACGGGACATCTTTTTCCTGATGCAGACCGGAGTAGGACAGAAGATTGCCAGCAATGTCAAAATCCCGGCGCATGTTGCTTCCGATCTGAGTGCACTTACCTTCAGGTATGTAGTCGAGCCACTGGGAGAAGGCATTTCGCAGAAGAAATATCTGCCCAGCATTCTCAATTTACGGGACAATCCGCTGGGATTTTTACAGCACTATCGGGTGAATTATTTGGCCATGACAGATGGGAAGAATGCACTGACCAAAGCATACACGGTTTTCAGCGCATTCCCGGTGTCGGTGAAGAGTTTAGCTAATGCTATAGAGTATGGCACGCGCATTCGCATGTGGTACAAGCTCTATACCAATAATGTCAACGTGCTCAACAAGACTATTCTGACCAATTTGTTAGATGGAGCAGAGGCGATTGGTGAAAGTCCACGCGTCCTGGGTTTGAAGGAACGGTTACTTGCCACCGGCATGAGTGAACTGGATGCCAACAAGTGGGTACAGCATGTAAAAGACATGTGGCTGACCTCTGGTTCTAACTCTCAACGCTTCGAGCGGTCGCTCCAATTGCTAGCTACACCGGGTGAGTATCTCAACGAACGGTTATTCCTGCCGGAGATTATTACCAAAGCAGCCTGGTTTGATGAAACGCTACAACGCCCACTGATTACTGCAGTGTTGGATGAACTGCAGAAATTCGTTACCACCCAGGCAGATGCCGGGCTGACCAAGCTCACGAAGGTGCAAGTGGATCAGTTCTTCGACCGGGTTATTGCCATGTTCGATGCAGAATCCAATGCCAAGCTGAGCACCATTTGGAACCAACAGGCCCAGATTTTGCGCAACTTCGACATAGATTCAGGGCGCCAGGAATTGAAGGGTACTCCATATTACCCGGAAGCCACCACCAAGAGTAAGGACTTTCCGCTGGTGACTGATTCTGGAAATGATGCGGTCAAGGCCATTCCAAGGGATGCTACCAAACTAACCAACACTCAGCGGCGTTTGGCCAAGAAAGCTGTAAAAGAGAACCGGGTTGTCATACCCAACGATGCAGATGAGAATCTGGTCAAAGCTGTAAATACCATTCGGGATCGGTCTGATGCGATTGGAACTAAACCGCAACCACTTACGGATGAACAAATCCGAGCAGTAGAGAATGATCTAAAGGATATATTACCGGCAGATGTACCGACCAATGCCTTTGAAATGGAAGTGTTAGACCGCGTCATTCAAAAGAATATACCGCGCGGCATTTATCTGGAAGCAGGAAAGCGCCGGGCAATTGCCGCAAAGAACTTTGGGGATGTGTTTGGCCAGCCGGAATTCACACAAAGCCGGGTATACAGCCGGTTGGAACGCCCAGACCGTGATCTGATTGCGGCTCATGGTAGAAACTTGGATGATGCCATACGTCATGTGGCATCATCCATAAACTCATTTTGGATTGAGGTTTGGCCGGGGCCGCGACAATTGGATGCAGCCGGAAACATTATTTTCACGGCGCGTACCAGTAAATCATGGGAACAGGCTTTCAACCTAATAGCGCGGCAGTGGAACAGCCAGGTATTCATGTATGAGGAGTTGTTGGACGATGTCAGGCGTGGAAATTTCACCCTGCTGTCATCCTACTCAGTAAAAGATATGTTGGACAAGGCAGGCATCCAACCGATGTTCGACGCCAAAGGCAGAGTGGTCAGGATCAGGATGCACAATCCTGTAACCAACGAGTGGAAGACTACCGACTCTGTGGTAGCGGTTTCCCAATTCAAGAAGATCACAGGCGTAGAAAACCAGCGGATATACACCGGCAGCATTCAGGAACTTGGCAAGGGTGTAATACCAGACAGCAAGAAAGCCTTTACTATCGAGGCCAAAATTTTGCCAACACCGTTTCCATCTTATGATGAAATGGTGAACAGTACTCCGCGTCTGGCTTTGGCAATCAAAGAAGGACGCTTGGCAGATGCCAATCGAATTTTGGCTGGTGAATTCCGTTATCACATGTTCTATGAAAAGGCTGGACAGCTTGTTCCAGCCGACAGTATGTTATTGAACCGCATCTGGAAAGAAATCGGCGGAGATTCTAAGAAACAGTGGAAGACGCTGCAGGATGTACCGCCTGATATTACCCACAAAGTATTGGATGACTGGGCACAAACTCATCACGGCTATCAGTTAGGCAAGATGGTAAAAGGTTTGCAGGATGATCTGACGGTTGTGTTCCAAAAGCAATATAGCTGGACTGAAGCTGGTGCACGGGACTACTTCAAGCTGTGGGATAGGGTTATGGAGAATGTATCCCGATTGTTGTCGGATACACTTGGGCGGCCCATAACCAAGGATGAAACCTGGGCACATGTGTACTTCGGCTTCTACAAAATTGATCCGACTGTAGATGGTAAGGCCATGCGCGGGTTGGATGGTCGTCAAGTATTCCAATCTAATCTAAATGATTTCATCGAGCGCAGCATGACCAACAATATGACCGGTGCAGAGATCCTGGAACGCATGAAATCCCTGGGATTTTCTGAGGGTGAACTGAAATGGAATGGAATGTACCAATGGCTGGTCAAAAACAAAGACGAAGCCATCACCCAAAGCAGTCTGAAGAAGTTGGTATTTGAGCGCGAACGCTATCTTGAAGCTCAAACTCAGGCGGGTGGTGTGTGGAGTGTCACGCTAAAAGATGGAAAAGGAAACCAATTAGTCCAGGCGACCGGAGCGTTGTCACTGGATCCAGACACAAATTTGTTTCGCTTCAACCTGACAAAGGTAGAGGGGGATGTAGATGAGTATTCATTACAGCGGCTGCAGCGTTGGGCAAGAGATGAAGAGGCCACCCACCTGGTCATGCCGGATGGGGTTGTACATGATTTGCGCAAGGTTCCGCCCTCTCTAAAAGCTACTCGCAGATCAGATTTTTCTTTCCTGGGCAGCACCGATTTTGTAAAGAACGAACTGGATCGACATTCAGCGATCATCAAAGCTTTTGCCGGGTCCAATCCAACCACATCTCTACATGAGATGTTTCACGCTGTGGAAGATTATTTGCCGGACGCAGCGAAAAAGGTATTGGACGATTACGCTTCCGAGACCTTACTGCGGATGCAGGTAAGCAATGATCCAGCCTACAAGTTGTACAAAGACTTGGATCCGGCAGTCGCCCGCAGTGAGATTACAGCCCGAGCATGGGAAAAATATGTAATCACTGAGATGGCGCCGAACAGCGAGGTGGGGCACATCTTCAAGGCTATCAAGAATTACTTGGTGAATTTCTATCGCAGCATGGGTGATTATTTTGGCGGGGTATATCTGACGCCCGAAGTGCGCAAGGTATTCGATCAGATGGTGGGAGACGGCTGGAAGCAGGCTCAGGCTGACAAATTACCAAAGCCGCGTTCTCCCGGCCCCAAACCCAAAGTACCGGCAAAGCCAATTACATCTGAGGACGCACTCAAGGCTGCGCGGAAAGCCAAAGAAACGGTTACTTCCAAGCCGGTTATCAAGAAGAAGGATCCGGCAACCAAGGTGGCGGATCTGGTGGCAGTGGATGATATTGACCGGGCGCAGGGAAGGTGGCTGCAAAAGGGTACGTTCTATCCTGTACCGCGCAAGCGGAGATTCCTGAAAGGCTACACCGCCCAGGATGTAATTGATCACGAGATCAAAGAACTTCGTGGCGATTTGAAGATTAACCCCGACATAGATATGTCCTCTGTCAGCGCACAACACACAATCTGGGTGGCATTTGATGAGGGTGTGGCAGTCAAGCATTACAAATTCAGCGATCCGGCCCTGAAGAACCTGACATCTACACAGTATCCATACTTCCGGGTATTGGCTGTGGATGGAAACGGCCACGCTCTAATTGAATACTCAGCAAAAGCACCCAAGGGAGCAGAGCCGTTGATGCAGGAGATCCACGCACACCAATCTATTCTGGAATTGATGAACGGCCCGGAGAATGAACTAAAGACAGCCATGCGCGAACTGTTGGATATTTATACTCAGGATGATGTGGCCCGGTTGGTTAGTCAATTTGAGCCCATTGTCACCAAGATTGAAGACAAGCTAATTGCCAGTAATTACACCATGTTGGCCAAGGATCTCACACCAGCCGAGAGGGAGGCATTATCCTTCCTGGCCAACAACTTCTTACCACCTTCTATTGCTAGCACATACCCGCAAAAACCAGTGCAACGTTTCGCTCAGCAGGTTTTGGATGCCAACGGAAACTACATCAGCTTTGGGGTGGTCGGCAACATTGACATTGATGATATTATATATGTCAACGACTTTGCTACCTTCTTCGACCGGGTAGCCAATGCAGTTTGGGAGCCAATCAGTAAAGGAGAATTGCCTAAAGTCCAGCGCATCAGCGAGGATGTGTTGTCTATTTTGGAGCAGCGCGGGTTCGACCCGGTAGTTTTAGCTGGTAACATATCATCGGATTACATACACAATGCTTTGATTTCCGGGCGCAAGCTGACACCCATACCTGTACCTGATCGCTCATCCTTTATGGACTTTGCCGCGCGTTCCAAGGTCAAAACCCCGGATGGCCGACCACTTCCGGTTTACCATGCTTCACGCTTCAACTTTGTTGAGTTCAATGCTGCCAACGATATGGGCCACCATTTTGGTACAGTCTATGCTGCTTTGGATAGAGCGCATTGGCAACCTAGTTGGCAGTTGCACGCCTACTGGCTGAACATCGAAAATCCAATCAAGCTCACCGATAATGGCGGCTGGGGCTACCTGGGTGTGGCCAATCAGTTGGCAGAAATTGATTTGATTTCCGCTACTGAAGCACTGGCTTTGAAGAATGAAGCAGCTATGGCCGATAATATTATGGAAGGGCTTATCCAAACCTTGGATGAGACTACTCCAATTACCATGGTGCAGGCCGACAAATTGATGAATGAGTTGTATACCTCCATGCCAATTCTGAAAGACTATGGCAACTTCGATGCCAAAGATCTGATGGTCAGTTGGAACTTGAATGCCGGGTTATATGCCAATTCAAAGACAGTTTACAGCCCGCTAAATATCCACCGCCGTGTAGGATCTTCTCGGGTGGTGGCGGGGATGAAGAAATCTTATGCCATTGACGGCATCGAATATGTCAATGCCTTTGAAAATCGCGGTTCCACATCCTACATGGCCTTCTATAAAAATCAGATCAAGCGGGTAGACAATGTTGGAACTTACAATCCAAAGGTAGATCACGTAAGGTTCCAGATGTTGAGCGACCTGATTGATGACTCTGCCGAGCATGTTGAGAACAGTCAACGGGCATTGAAAACCTGGACAAAATCAGTGTCAGGGATGTTGGATAATGTAGATAGTTTGTTCCTTGATGCCCGCACTGGATTTATGAATGCCAACGTGCTGGTTTCTTATCCCGATGCGCTCAGCAAACCCAATACTGCCTACTTGATTGGCAACGGATTTGATTATATTGTCCGAGAAATGGGAGATGACGCGGCGGATCATTACCTGCGTAACTTGGCATCTGCTCTTCGCGGGGCGGGATTGGATGAGGCAGACATCTTCCACATGGGAGATGCCAGGTTTGTCATTCAAATGGACGATGCCCGCAAGCTGGATGATGTGCTGGAAGCAGTAGCCAATGCTCCCACCGTGCGTGTGTATGATGATGTCGGTGAACTGTGGGACATAGATTTGGATATTAGCCATTCTGGGGTGGGATCAAAGAATGATATTCCTGAACAATTCCAATTGGCACAGGAAGCATCTGAGAAGTTGCGATCTGATTCCTATGTAGATTGGCTACGGCACAGTGGTGAAGAGCGTACCGAATTCCGCAACGAATGGGAAGCATTGGATGATGCGGATTTGAATGGCGCCGAGATTGCCACTCACAAGTACATTCGTCCTGCCGATCCGATTTTCCAGGAAGTGCCGTACCGGCAGTGGTACTACCACAAGGCCGAGCGTGAAATTGAGAAAATGGATTTCAAGAGTACTTCGACTGCCAGGCTACGCAGTGTATTGCCAAAGTTCGTCAGTGCTGATGAGATGAAATGGTCTGGATTGGATGATTTCCTGTCTGAAAATAAAAACGTAACCAAACAAGAGGTGTTGGATTTCCTTCGTGAGAATCAGATCGAAGTCAACAAGGTTACACCTGAGATGAGACGATCAGCCATGAGTGGCGATCAATCTTTATTCCAGAAAACCGATGCCGAGGATCTGGTTGCTAAAGCAAAACAGCCCGACATCCAACCAGAAATAGATGAGGCATGGCGGGCATTTGCTCAGTCACCCATCTTCACACACGGCAGCCAGCAAGTCAGCCTGGCAGATTTGTGGGGAGTATTATTTGGGAATGAGCGTAAATTGCTGGAAGCTGGATCAGATGGCTTCGCCAATATTGCCATCAAGCTGGCAGATGACTTCCAAATGTCGGGTTTGACTGAGCAAGCAGAAGTCATGCGGCTGCTTTCCGGGTTGGCCAAGGATTTCTCCAAATATGTAGAGGGAAGCGTCATCAAACTGGACTCTTTGGTTCCGCCACCACTGGCTTTGTGGCGCACCAACCCACAGATACGACAGTGGATCTCCAATCTTTATGGCGTGGGATCTCAAATAGCAGCAGGCAAGCGCACCCTGCGCATGTGGAAGGATGAGTTCGGGCGTAAGATTGATGACTCTCCGCTGGCCAAGTTGGACATCAATCCAGAGGCGAGCAAGGTATTGAACGATGTTGCCAAAGAAGGCGCACTGCTCAAATCACAGATGAATGATGTGGCCAATTATGGTGGTCGCATGGCCGGGCATTATATTTCACCGGCCAACGGCGCCGTTACCAAGACCAACTTCAACATGATCGACTACACTGATTTCACCGTGCTGGATCAATTTATGAAAGACCTGATCCCGTTCTGGATGTACCCGGCCAAGTCAGTGCCATTTTGGATAAAGACGCTTGTTCAGCATCCAGAGATTGTGGCGTTCTATTACAAATACCAACGCTGGTCAAAAACTTCAGCACTGCAGGCTCATGCCACGACCAGCCGAGGTGAAGTTCTGCCGTCACTGAAAGGTTACGTACCCATTCTGCCGGGTCTGTGGTTCAACCCACTGGCGCCGCTGTTGTTCCGTTATGCTTTCCCGCGCGTGGATAACATACCAGAAGAAGATCCAGAGCTAAGTCCATTGCAGTCTGTGGCCAAGTTCTTCTTGGATGATGCGCCCATATTCGGCATCAATATCTCCCCGGTGATGTCGGCTGTACTGCAGACCTTCTATGATCCTTACTACCCCAAGACCAATCTGGCTTATGATATAGCCAAAGCGGTTATTCCCATTGAATTTATTCCACCTTTTGCCGAGCGTTGGATTATGGCCCAAACGCGGAAAGTGGCCAGCGGCTGGAAGAATATACCCGAACGGTTTTCCGAAGAAGTTAGCTGGAAAGACTACCTGATCGAGCGTGAAATCTTGATCAATGCCCTGGATCGCATGAAAGATATTACCAGCCAGGTAGAAAAAGAAGCCATTGCCAAAG
>Ga0209518_1000927_pt1 | contig 34952 bp, 52 predicted proteins | sample RifGroB1_FD_183993 | JGI IMG/M metagenome (GOLD analysis project Ga0209518, IMG submission 183993) | Groundwater microbial communities from Rifle, Colorado, USA - Groundwater B1 (SPAdes) (version 2) | ecosystem: Environmental > Aquatic > Deep subsurface > Groundwater | place: Rifle, Colorado...
AAATTTCCGAGATATTTGGGGAGTCCTGTAGCAAAACCTGCGGTCTGCTCGACCAGAGGAGGTATTATTGCTCCAATTGTGAGGGAGATAACACCTATTGTGAGTATATAAACAACCAGAACCGAAATTGCCCGGGGGATTTTAAATTTGGAAAGTTTAGTCACCAAAGGATCGAGTATGGCCATTATCAAAAGTGCAACAAAAAATTCCAATATAATATCGCGGATTAGGTATAGAAGCCACAAAAAAAGCAGGAAAAATACGGTAAATACTATAGTTCTGTGAGAAATTTCAATCTTCCTCGGCATCTTAAGCCCCTTTATACCATTTTTCGACCAATTTTTCCACGTTTTTTTGCCAAGTAGCTAATGAAATATCAAACCAGTTTATTCTTTTGTCCTTCTTAAACCAGGTCATTTGACGTTTGGAGTACTTATGCTCTTCAACCTTCCAAAGTTTAATTACATTAGTTTTCGATACTTTTTTCGGCCTTTTAAAATACTCTTTCCATTGACGGTATCCCAACGAATCCATTGCTCGACTATCCCTCTTGACTCCATTTTTAATCAAGGCTTTTATTTCGCTCTCAATACCTTTTTGAACCCTTTTATCTACTCTTTCGTCTATCCTCTTATTTAATATTTCCTTAGAAGTAGTAAGTCCAATAAATAACAAGCCTCCCTCAAATTTTGAGTTTTCGAGCTTGGATCTTGTCAATCCCACTTCAATCGCTCTAATAAGCCTTCTTGGATTTTTCCTGTCAGAAGAGTTGAGTGAAGCGGCCCTCACAGGATCAACCCTTCCTAGAATTTCAAATAATTCTTCTTTGGTTTTTTCTTCTAAAGATTTTCTGAGTTTAGGGTTTGGTTTTATTGAAAGCGTCGGAATTCCATCGATAACTCCCTTAATATAAAGCCCTGTACCTCCAACAAGAATTGGAAGTTTTCCTCGAGCGAAAATGTCCTCAATAATTACTCGAACAATTTTTATATACTGGGCAACACTAAATTCCTCATGGGGCTCGACTAAATCATAACCCCATATCCTAATTCCTTGGGTTTCATAATAACCTCCCAATTTGGGGTTTTGGGTTTTATATTTTGCATCAGGGGGTAGGTCCTTACCAGTCCCCACATCAAAACCCTTATAAACTTGTCTTGAATCAGCAGAAACTATCTCGCCGTCAAATTTTTTCGCAAGGGCAACCGCCAATGAAGTCTTACCCGTTCCCGTCGGCCCTTCTATTACCAAGAGCTTTTTCATTTTAACTACTGGCGCTCGAGTATTTGGTCAGGGCAAAATTCCAAAATTTTAAGGAAAGAAAAATAAGAACAAATGACAAAGTAAATGAAAGAACAACTGCTTGCAGATTCACAAGGCCCATTAAGGCCTTGGCAGGAAGGGTCATCATTATTCCCACAGGAACCAAAAAAGTTAAAAATCCTCTTAATGGTTCTCTATAAATATCTACGGGAAACCTGCCAAGAGAAGTCAAATCCCTATAAATCATAACAGTATGGTCAATTTCCAAGGTAATAATACCCAAAGAAATCACGGCTATATGAAAGGCGGTTGCAATCAAAAGTCCATTAACGAAAAGTAAAAGGAAGTAGACAGTCTCAACGCCCGAGGGGTGAAGTGAGCTTCCTATTAAGTAAACCGCAATAATAAGCGGAGGGATAGTGATTAAATCTAGAATATCTGCTCCTCCCATAAGGGAGCGGAAAAGCGGACTAATGGGCTTTGCCAAAACCAAATCAAAACTGCCTGTCACAATCATCGGCCTAAATCTATAAACCTCACGAAAGAAAAACTGGGAAACGACGTCGACGAGGCTGAAGGTTAGAAAGAAAAAAATAGTTTGATTTATATTATATCCGGCGAGTGTTTCTGTCCCTTTAAGCAGGAAGTAGATGAATGATAAGTAGAAGATAAACCTCAAAACCTTTCCGATTAAAAGAAATATCGCCCCAAATCTTTGGGCAAACATCTGCATAAAAGAGTTGCGGCTCATCATCCACCACACCTTAAAGTATTTAATTGCCGTTTTCATTTAGATTATCTCCCTTCGGCCCGGTAAACCAAAAGTCCTCTACGCCAGATTTTGTTAGTCAAAATCGACAACACCGCCAGCCAAAAAAGACTAATTGCGATACCGCTCCACATTGCCATACCCGTCAATTTCCCTAGATAAACTTGAATAGGAAAAAAGATTAGATAGGGAAATGGCGTAAACAAAAGTACCTTTTGAACGACGGCCGGCAAAATATCTAGAGGAAAAAGCGAGCCCGCCAAAAAGTCTGACATAACTACAATCACAAAAAACTGGGCTCCCCAACCCACCTGCGGTGCCCAAAAAGCAACAAAATTGGTTGCCATGAGAATAGTGAAAAAAAGAAGTACGGCAATTGTCAGAGATATGGCAAACCCCAATAGAGAATATCCATTAGTTTGTAGGAATATTGCAGGTTTAAGAAGGGGGAAAAGAATTGCAATTTCAACGACAGCAAAACCGAGGTTTAGGACTTTACTCGAAAAATCTCGTGTGAGCCAATATCTAAAATAATTAATAGGCTTAAGAAGTAGTATCGTGAGATCCCCTTTAGAAATTTCCCCGGCAACATCAACTGCCCGTGCAGAGAAAACTAGCGCCCTTACTATTAGAACTCCAAATACATAAGTTAGGATCTTGGCCTTATCATATCCAAAGATGACCCGTCCTTGGTCTGAAAAAACTGTAGTCCAGAGAAAAAAAAGGACTAGAATCTGCAGGACGTTTCTCACTCTCCACATGATGAAATTTAGGCGGTAGGCAAATTCCTGGGCAAAGGAGATTTTAAAGACGTTTAAATATTTTCTCACCTTCTTTTCCTTAGAGGAGCCTCTCCCCTGAAAACTTTTCTAATAATATCCTCAATCGCAACTTCCTCGATTGTTAAATCCTCAACTGGGAAGTTTTGAAGAATTTCGCTAGCCGCCACCGCCACAGTGGTTCTTGGAACTGAGAGAACTATTTCAGGGAATGCAACTCTCTTAACCTTGCCTATTGTGTCAAATTTTTTTAAATCGTCTTCTTTGGAAAGAGATACTTTTATTATCTTCTCCTTGGCAAAACGGGCGACGAGTTCCTCCAATATCCCGTCAAAAATAATTCTGCCCTTATCGATTACTATTACCCGCCTTGCAAGGTCCATAAGGTCATCCATGTTGTGGGAAGTAAGAAGGATGGTTGCTTGATGCTTCCTATTGTATTCGTAAATAAAATTTCTCATCTTTTCTTGGGCGACCAAATCGAGCCCAATTGTCGGCTCGTCTAAAAATAGAATCTCCGGTTGGTGAAGAAGTGCGGCAACAAGCTCTAAACGCATTCTTTGTCCCAAAGAAAGACGCCTTACCTGGATATTAAGAAGTTTCCCTATATCAAGAAGTGTAACCAGCTCATCAAGTGACTCTTTGTAAACTCTTGTGGGGATTTCATAAATTGCTCGGTTTAGCTCGAACGTGTCAATTGCCGGCAAATCCCACCAGAGCTGATTCTTTTGTCCCATGACAAGAGAAATTTTTTTAAGAAAGTCGGTGCGCCTTTCCCAAGGGTCAAACCCCAGTACCTGGGTTACCCCGGCGGTTGGAAATAAAAGACCCGATAGGATCTTTAGGGTAGTTGTTTTACCTGCACCATTTGGACCGATAAACCCCACGAGCTCTCCCTTTCCCACACTTAAAGAGATATCTTTTAGTGCGTGAATTACTTTCTTTTTTGGCGAGAAAAGTGTCGAGAAAGCCCCCATTAGTCCAGGAGTCTTTTCGGTTACTTCGAAGTTTTTAACTAAATGATCAACGAGTATAGTTTTTTCCACTATAACCCCAAGTATACTACGTAAATTTAAATTATCTTAAGACTTGCCTCTTGAGTTTCTTGCCCGGAGTGAATCTCGGGGAACGGTGAGATTTTATGGTAACAAGCTTATCCGTCTTCGGAATTTTGACGGTTTTACCCTTCATAGAAATCACCCTGAAAGTTCCGAATCCGGAAAGAACTACTTTTTCGCCTTTAGAAAGAACCCTGCCTACTTCATCTAAAAATACTTCAACTGCTTCCATGGCCGCCCTTTTGGTAAGGTGCGCTTTTCGGGCAACTTGTTCAATTAATTCCCTCTTGGTCATTTCTGTCCAGAAGGATAGTCTAATGGACAAAAATTGTCAAGTCTTTGGGAAAAATTACAAGTAAGTCCTGCGCTAAATCGAAGAATTACTTCGCTTTTGTGGTATCAATAGCCCTCACTTCGCGGATTGCGGTAACTTTAATCTGTCCCGCATATTGAGTTTCTTTCTCGAGTCTCTGGGCAATATCGTGAGCAATAATTGTAAGTTTATCGTCATCAACCTCTTCGGGTTTTACTATAACCCGAACGTCGCGACCCGCCTGGAAGGCCATTGCAGATTCCACCCCGGGAAAGCTCCCAGCGATTTCCTCAATTTTACCCATTCTTTTGACATACTCTTCGTGGGGTTCATATCTTGCTCCCGGGCGAGAGCCTGAAATTGCATCGGCGGTCCAAACTATGACCGACTCGGTAGAGGAAAATGGTTTATCTTCGTGGTGCTCGGCAACACAGGCAACTACCTCTTTTGGAAGTCCAAAGCGCTTTAGGGTGGACACCCCTACTTCTACGTGAGTTCCTTCCTCTTCAGTTACCACTTTTCCTATGTCGTGTAGTAAACACCCCAAACGAACTATGTCGACGCTGGCTCCTAGCTCGTTAGCTATGGCTATTCCTATTTTGGTCTCTTCAATTGTATGGAGCCCTAAATTTTGCCCGTATGACGTTCTAAATCGGTAGCGCCCGATAAGGCTTAGTAGCTCGACTGGTAAATTAAATACACCGCACTCTTGGGCAATCTTTCGACCCTCTTCCAAAAGTACGCTCTCCATCTCACTTTTGACCTGTCTTACCACCTCTTCAATCCTTGAAGGTTGAATTCTTTGGTCTTTAATAAGTGCCGTGAGGGCCCTTTTGGCAATTTCTCGTCTTACCGAATCAAAAGAAGAAAGTCTAATTTCGTTGGTTTCATCGAGTTCAATCTCGACTCCAGTTTCTTTTTCAAAAGCCCTGATATTCCTTCCCCCGGCGCCAATAATTCTTCCTTTTACGTCTTCGTCGGGAACACTCACTGACGAAATTGTATATTCGGCGACATAGGAAGTTGCGCCGTGCTTCATGGCATCGGCGAGAACTTCTCGAGACTTCTCACCCGCCTCTTCCTTAACCCTCTCTTCAGCCGCGCGAATTTTTTTGGCAATTTCTGAAGTTAAACTCTTCTGAACTTCATCCAAAAGTATTTTTGAGGCTTCGTCTTTGGTCATCCCCGAAGCTTTAGAAAGCCTCTCCACAAGTTCCGCTTCTCTTTTTTTAAGGGTTTCTTCCTTTTTATCAAGAGTGTCTTTTTGCCTTCTTAAATCCTCAACTAAAACTTTTAAATCAGCGGATTTTTCATCCATATCATCAGTCATATATTATGAAGTCAAAGAAGATCTCTCCTTAAATATTAAGGCTGAGAAAGGAAGCTCTGTTCAAAGCTTTTTCCATGATTTCTTCGACTCCAACTCAAATTTTACTATTAATCCTTAAAATGGTCAATCGCCCTAACAATTATCTCCCAAGAAAACCCCTTCCTTGCTAAAAATTCTGTCATCTTCTTTTTTCTCTCAAGTTTTGGAATCTTTTTCCAACGGTAACTTTTCTTCTCCAAAAGCGTCTTGGCAACACCTTCTTCGTCAACTTTCACTTCTGATAAGACTTCGTCAATAACTTCCTTTTTTATACCCTTAGCTCTTAATTCGTAATCTATTATTCTTTTCGCCCTTGGTGAAAATTCTAGTCTTTGTCCTACCCACCACTCGGTAAACTTTCTGTCGTCTACCAAGTCGAGGTGGTTCAATCGATCAAACAAGTCTTTGTGAAGGCTTTCGTGAATTTTTTTACGTTTTAACCAACCTCTTATTTCTCTTTCGGAGCGCGGCCTAAGGGTTGCAAACTTCAAGATTTTCTCCAGGGTCTTTTGAAATTCTGCCTTTTTGAGAATCTCCTTGACCTTCTCATCAGTTAGCTCGTTTTCAACTTTAAGTCCTAAAGTCACGTAATTTTCTAAATCAATTCCAAAGCCAAACTTTCCATCTAAATAAATATTTACTCTTTTGCCATTCTTCTGGGGGGAAATCGCGCTAATTTTCGGCACGAAGTTATTTTACTCTTTTTCTTCGACTTCGCCGAGTTCTTTGGGTATCTTTTTGCCAGAAGCTACGACATCACGAATTTTTTTATCTATCTCCTCGGCGAACCTTGTGTGCTCCTCAATATAGGCCTTAGCCCCTTCTCTTCCTTGAGCCAACGGTTTCCCGTCGTAATTAAAGAAAGATCCGCTTTTGTGCATAAGTCCAAGTTCAACCGCTACGTCGAGGAGTCCCCCCGAGCGGGAAATTCCTTTGTCGGCCATTATATCGAGCTCCGCTATTTTTAAAGGAGGCGCAATCTTATTTTTAACAACTCGCACCCTATGTCTTGAACCAATAGCTGCTTCAGCATCTTTTAATACTTCAATTCTTCTTATATCGAGCCTAACGGAAGAATAAAACTTTAATGCCAAACCTCCTGGTGTAGTTTCCGGATTCCCAAACATAACTCCAATTTTTTGTCTCAATTGGTTGGTAAAAATGAGGACAGTTTTGGACTTGGAGATTGCTCCTGTAAGTTTTCTTAAAGCTTGGGACATAAGCCTGGCCTGCATCCCCATGACTGCGTCTCCCATTTCGCCTTCAAGCTCCGCCCGTGGGACAAGAGCGGCAACAGAGTCAACGACAATTACATCAAGTGCGCCAGATCGTATTAATGTTTCTGTAATCTCCAAAGCCTGCTCCCCAGTATCTGGCTGGCTCATGAGCAGGTCATCCAGGTTTACCCCAATTTTCTCGGCCCAGGCGGGATCGAGTGCGTGTTCGGCGTCAACAAATGCGGCCTGCCCGCCCCTTCTTTGAGCCTCTGCAATGACTGAAAGGGCAATTGTTGTCTTCCCGGAGGCCTCCGGTCCATAAACTTCAACAATACGTCCTCTGGGAAATCCTCCAACTCCCAGTGCAAGATCCAGTGCAATTGATCCTGTTGGAATTACTTCGACTTTGAGTCGGGCGTCTCCCCTCTCTCCAAGTCTCATTATGGAGCCCCGACCATACTGCTTCTCAATCTGCTCCATGGCGAGGCGGATGGCCTGAAGTTTTGCGCTACCGCCTTCTTGAGGTTTTGTTTCTTTAATTTCTTTCTTTTTCTTGGCCATTGCGAACCTTTTACTACGACCAGGAAAAAATTGCAAGAGGGGAACTTCAGTCGGGGTGCTGGGAATTGAACCCAGACCGCACGACCCCCAGCCGCGCATTCTGCCGTTAAACTACACCCCGAAAGCTGCTATATTTTATCAAGAGGCCTTCCAAAATGGAAATCTTATTTCTTACTATCCTCACTTTTCTTTCCGGAATCCTAGGAACCATCACGGGATTTGGAATTTCAACCATTATGGTTCCAGTAGTTCTTCTTTTTCTTCCCTTTCCCGAAACACTTCTTTTGGTAGGCGTAATCCATTGGTTCGGGGATGTTTGGAAAATGTATTTTTTCAAACACGGATTTGACGTAAAACTTCTAATTTCTTTCGCCGTCCCAGGAATAATAATGGCCTACGCCGGAGCGAGAATGGCCCTCACCCTGCCCGAAGCTCTCCTTACAAGAGCCGTTGGTATTATCCTTCTCACCTATGTCGTTTATTTATTTTTCAGGCCCGATTTCAAACTCAAAGCAAATTTCTTGACGGCCTCCTTTGGGGGATCAGGATCGGGATTTTTAGGAGGAATTTCAGGTGTTGGGGGTGGAGCCTTAAGAGCAGTAGTTTTAACCGCTTTTAATCTAGAGAAATCCGCTTACATTTTTATTTCGGGTTTGACTGGTTTTGCAATCGACGCGTCCCGCATTACAACCTATTTTTTGGGCGGCACAAGAATTAGCGGTAATCTAACCCAAGGACTTCTGTTTTTTATTCCTGCTTCCTTTTTTGGAGCTTGGGTCGCTAAGAAAGTTGTAAATAAAATCCCTCAAGCCAAATTTAGGACGATAATCTCAATATTCTTGTTAATTATCGGTTTGAAGTTTCTAATATTTCCTGGATAAAAACTAATTTTCTCTTCTTACAACAAAGTCGGCAAGACTTTTTAAAACTTCTTGGAAGTATCTCTTTTTAGTAATTGCCCCAACATACCTTTTTCCTTTTTTTACCAAGTCGTATGATAGATTTTGGGAATAGATGAGTGCTCCGCAAGACTCAATGATTTCTCTAATTTTCTTAGCTTTTGACTCATTAACGTCTTTTGCTCCATACCATTTTTGTAAAAACTTTTTATCCTCTCCTTTGGCCAGCTCCAAGGCCTTTACATAAAGAAAGGTTTTTTTGCCTTCTTTGATATCCGACATTGCGCTTTTCCCGGTCTTTCCGCTGTCCCCAAATACCCCCAAAATATCGTCACTTAGTTGGAAAGCAATCCCCACTGGAATGCCGTACTTTTCAATTCCCGATAATAGTTTTTCATCCGCCCCCGCCAGGATTGCGCCGACGCTTAAGGGCATAACTATCGTGTAGAAAGCCGTTTTATATGTTCGAACCTTCAATATGTCATTCCAGGAAATATCCTTTTTAAAATCATAGTCGATATCTAAAAGTTGTCCGTAGCCGGTTTTTAATAAAAATTCATTTAGTTTTGTAACCGCCTTAAGAGTTCTGTCTTTAGAAAAATTTGACGAGAGAATTAGTTCGTAGGCTAAAAAGGCTCCAACGTCTCCTATTATTATTGCTTTGGAATTACCGTAGTGCTCGCCTCTTTTTGTAGCAAAGTGCGTGTGAACGGTGGGTTTGCCCCGTCTTTTTTTATCTCTATCGATTATGTCGTCGTGAATTAGAAGGAAACTATGAAAAAGCTCAATTCCGCAGGAAACGGGGAGAATCGCTTTCATATCTTTCCCCCCACAAGTTTGGTAACCAAGAACGGTTAAAGCCCCACGGGCCTTTTTCCCTCCTTTTATATAATCTTGAAAAACTTGAAGAATGTTAATGAGGCCAGGGTCGATTTTACTGGAAAGCCTTTTCTTTTTAAGAAAGAAACTATTGAGAAATCTTTCAGCGTCTTTGGAGTAAGCCGTAAGATATTCATTCGCCGTCATGTTAAATTTTTAGCGTTTTGGAGACTGCTTGGCTCGCCTTGCTTTTCCGCCGGTTCCAACCATTCTTCTTTGTCTTTCCCTTGCGTCCCGAGTTAGAAGCCCTGCTTTTTTTAGCGGAGTTTTAAAATCCTCTGAAGAGAGTATCAAAGCCTTGGCCAGGCCATTGGCAAATGCCTCAACCTGTCCACTTTTGCCGCCGCCGGCGACCTTGGCTGTTGCATAATATTTCCCCCAGGTCTCGGTAAGTTCAAAGGGTTTCTGCCAAATGGATTTTAGTACATCTCCCGGAAAATATTCGGCTATGGAAATCCCATTGACTTGAGTTTCCCCAGTACCTTTAAAAAGCCTTACTCGGGCTGAGGCGGTTTTTCGCTTTCCCGCTGCATAAATATAATTCTCTTTTTTAATTTTTACCATTCTCCTTAAATTTGTCCTCGTAGGGATTTCTTTCTCCGACTAAAACCTTTAACCTTTCAAGTCTTGCCCTTTTAAGGCGGTTTCCCGGAAGCATACCAGAAATTGCAAGTTCTATCACCTTGGCGGGGCTCTCCTTAGAGAGCTTGGCGAAGCTTACCTCCTTAAATCCTCCGGGGTATCCTGAATGACTTCTATAAACTTTTTGTGAGGTCTTTTTTCCGCTAAGCTTAATCTTTTCGGAATTGACAATTACAACATAGTCGCCAATATCTACGTGTGCGGAGTAAGTAACTTTGTGTTTCCCCATAAGCATACTCGCCGCTTTAGTTGCAAGGCGACCCAAAATCTCACCCTTGGCGTCAAGTAAGTTCCAAGACCTTACTATTTCTTTAGCTTTTGTATGGTAAGTTTTCATTTTAGTTGTTTCGCTACTTTTCTCTTTGCGGTTTTTCTCGGTCGGGTTTCACCTTTTGCCTTGGTTTTTACTTCCAACTTTTTCTTATCACCCGGCTCTTTCGCTTCCGTCACTATTTTATCGACCCACTCAATCCTAACCATCGCGGCTTGATCTCCCGTTCTTTTCGAAAGATTTATAAGTCTAATAAAACCGCTTTTTCTGTTAAATTGACGAACCAGGTCGGAAAGTTCACGAGTTATTTTTCTGTCATTTCCAAAAAAAGAAAGAATTTTTGACCAATTACCCTTCAACCCTTGCGTCACCAATTTTTCAATCTCCGGTATTACCGCCTTAGCCTTGGCTTTTGACGTCTCAATTTTTCCACGTTCAACTAGGGCCCTCACCAGGCTAACATATAGAGCCCTTCTTGCCCCTTCTCCACGAGAAAGATATCTTCCAAACACTCTCTTTTTCATTTTTACTCCTCCGGCAGGAACTTAACGTCACGCTCAGCGAGCGCAAGAGAAATTATCTTTAGAGATTTTTCTCCCAAGTTTCTGACCTTTATAAGGTCTGGCCTTTTTGCACGGGCTAAATTTTCGACCGTCTCATATCCTGCTCGGACTAGCGCATTGGCGACTCTTGTAGGAAGTCCTATTTCCTCGACAGAAAGATTTCCTACCACGCCTAGGCTGTCAACTTTCGTCTCCTCGGTTTTAACTACCTTCTTGGGACTCACTATCTGCTCGTAGTAAGAAAGTAAAGTCTTTGCCGCAAGCACTAAAGCGTCCTTTGGCGCCATAGTCCCGTCGGTAGTTATTTCCAAAATTAATTTGTCGTAGTTTGTAAGCCTTCCCACTCGGGTCTCTTCAACTCGGTAGTTGACACGATTTACCGGCGAAAATGATGCATCAAGAGGAATTAAACCTATCTCTCCAGTTGCACGCTCTTCGGCAAAAGAATATCCCACTCCTTGCTCAATTGTAATCTCGGCGTCGATCTTCCCACCTTTGTCGAGGTTGGCAAGAACCAGTTCCGGATTTGCAACTTTAACCGTCGCGGGAGTTTTGATGTCTTTAGCTTTAACTTCTCCAGCACTTTTGACCGAAATTGTTCCCTTGGCGGAAGATTCCCCACCATATGAAAATCTTACCTTTTTGAGATTTAACAAAAATTCCACCACGTCCTCTCTCATACCCTTTAGGGTTGAGAATTGATGCTTTACACCGGAAAGTCGGGCGCTGGTTACAGCTGCTCCCTGTAGAGAAGTCAAAAGTACGCGCCTAAGGGAAGTTCCCAAAGTGGCTCCGTACCCTTGTTCAAGGGGTGAAATAATAAACACTCCGAAGTTGTCTTTCTTGCTATCTTGTTCGACTGTGAACATTGGTTCGTTCAATTTTAGTCACCTCCTTATCTTGAATAAAATTCGACAATATCTGTAATTGATATTGGCTCAAGTATATCTTCAATTTTAGGTTCGCGCTTGACTCTCCCAACCGCTGCCTTTTTTTCAAGCCAAGACGGGATTTTTACGTCTTTCTCTTCGAAACTTGCCTTTACCGCAGGGATATTAAGAGCTTTGCCTAAAAGTGCTATTGTATCACCTGTTCTTACTCCGTATGACGGCACATTGACCTTTTTCCCCGAAACCGAAACGTGTCCATGGGACACGAGCTGTCTTGCGGCTGGCCGGCTTGGCGCAAATCCAAGTCTAAAAATAGTGTTGTCTAACCTTCTTTCCAAAATAGAAAGCAGTTTTTCTCCGGTATTTCCTTTGGTCTTCAATGCCTGTCCAACATATTTCTTAAACTGCCTCTCTAAAATTCCATAAAGCCTTTTTACCTTCTGTTTCTCCCTCAACTGTCTTCCGTATTGCGAAGGGTTAGAGAGACCTTTTGGCCCGTGTACTCCGGGGGGAACAGTAAGCCTTGTCAATTTTGCCCCAGCGCCAAAAAGGTCAAAACCCTCACGACGAGACAATCTATCTTTTGGTCCGGTATATCTTGCCATAATTTAAACTCTCCTTTTCTTTTTGGGCCTTGGGCCGTTATGCGGCATAGGAGTTACATCCGCAATTTGTGAAATTCTTACTCCGCTTGCACGAATTGCACGAAGTGCCGCGTCCCTGCCTGGCCCGGGTCCTTTGACATAAATTTCTACCTCTTCAACCCCGTTTTCTTTCGCCTTTTTAATAACCTTCTCAACCGCCGTTGTTGCGGCGAATGGGGTGGATTTTCTGGTACCTTTAAATCCTACAGACCCAGACGAGCCCCAGGAAATTGCGTCACCTTTATCATTGGTGACCGTAACAAGCGTATTATTAAAAGAAGCAGAAATATATACCTTTCCCAGTTTTGACTTTTGAGCTTTGTCTGTCATTTTTTCTCCTCAGCCGCTTTCGTATCTTTCATTAGAGAACGAGTTTCCTTCTTAAATGCCCCTACGGTTTTTCTCTTGCCCCTCTTGGTTCTGGCATTTGACCTTGTCCTCTGCCCCCGTGAAGGTAAATTCTTTTGGTGGCGTGACCCTCTATAGGTTCCAATGTTAGCAAGTCTTGCTATGTCGGCTCTTACACGTCTCGCGAGCTCTCCTTCCAAAGAATAGTTTTCTAGCTCACCCGCTACTTTTGAAAGTTCCTCGGGCGTTAAGCTTGATAGCCTCTTGGCTCCATCTATCCCTACTTTAGACAATATTTTTCGGGACAACGGCCAACCTATACCTTTTACTCTCGTTAAGGCGAAATCAAGTTTCCAATTATCGTTAAGTTCCACTCCAGCAATTCTTGCCATAATTATCCCTGCCTTTGTTTATGCTTGGGGTTTTTGCAAATAACGTAAAGAACCCCTTTTCTTTTAACTATTTTGCAATCTTTACAACGAATTTGAATTGAGCTTACGACCTGCATAATATTTAGATATCCAAATATTTGGCTTCTGCCTAATATTTGTAAACTATCCTTCCTCTCTCCTTGTCATACGGCGTTATTTCGACTTTAACTTTATCTCCAGGAAAAATTCTGACATAGGCGCGCCTCAACTTTCCTTTAAGAGTTGCGAGTACCACGCTTCCGTCAACAAGTGTCACCCTAAACATGGTATTGGGAAGTGCCTCTGTCACTTCTCCGTCAATGAATTTGTTTTTTGAATCTTTCATATTTACCCTTCCGTCAAAATAAGGGGACCGTGCGCGCTCACCGCTACGGTCTCCTCAAAAAGCGCTGATATTTTACCATCGGCCGTGGTAATTGTCCATCCATCGGTCCCGATTTTAAGGTCTTTTTTGCCCATCGTATACATTATTTCAATTGCGAGTACCGCGCCTTCCGGAATTACCGGGCTTTCCTCACGCTTGCCTCGGGTAAAACAGGGAATCTGCGGGTCCTCGTGAAGCTCCCTTCCCACTCCGTGGCCGACCAGGTCCTCAACCGGAGTGTAGCCGCCCTTCCTCACGATACCCTCTATAGTCTCGGAAATGTCAAAAATTCTATTTCCCACTCTCGCCTCCCTAATTGCGGCATTTAAAGCTTTTTTTCCCACTTCTAAAAATCTTTCGGTACGAGAATCCACCCCAAGGCCAAGGCTTATGGATGTGTCGGTATGAAAACCTTTATAAAACATCCCAACGTCGACGCTCACGAGGTCGCCCTTTTTAAAAATAATATTAGCCTTGGGAATGCCGTGAACGACTCCTTCGTTCACATTCACACAAGTCGCCCAAGAGTATCCTCGCACCTTTTTAAAAGACGGTTCCCCTCCGGCTTGCCCAATAAGACTCACGGCGAGGGATTCAATTTCCCCGGCACTCACACCAATTTTTACAGCTTTTTTAAGTGCTAATTTCACTCGCCCGAGCTTCTCTCCACCCTCGGCCATAATGGCGAGTTCTTTTTCAGTTTTCACCTGGATGGAAGTTCCCATTCAAGCAACCTTGGCAACTATTTCTTTTAAGATTGTATCAATAGGTTGTTCGCCGTTCACGCTTACGAGTATTCCGTCTTTTTTGAAAACTTCAATCAAGGGAGCAGTCGTTTCTTGATAAATCTCGAGTCTTTTTTTAACAACTTCCGGCGTATCGTCTTGCCGCTGAATTAGTCTCCCTCCACATTCGCAGGTGTCGGGAGCGGGAGGAGGATTGGTCACCAAATTCCATACCCTGTCGCATTTCTCACAAATGCGTCTTGCAGTAATTCTTGTTAAGGATTCGTCTTCCGAAAGTGTGAGATATATTACCCAATTTATCTTTTTCCCCTTCCCCAAAAGCCAATTTTTAAGCATTTCATATTGTTTCAACGAACGCGGATATCCGTCTAATATAAAATTCTCCAGGGTAGGATGCTTCTCTTCAAAGTATTTTGTTATAAGCCCAAAGACTTCCTCGTCGGGAAGAAGTTCCCCCTTCTTATTTACAATCTCATCAATCCTGGGGTTAACTTTTGCGCTCTCCCTCAAAAAGTCACCCGATTCGAAATAAAAAAGCCCGAGAGAGTCTGCAACCAGTCTCGCCTGTGTTCCTTTACCTGATCCTTGCGGTCCCAAAATTATTAAATTCATCTAATGAACCTTTCGTATCTTCCGACTACGAGCTGTGATTCAAGTTCGCGGGTAAGCTCAAGAACAACTGAAACAACTATCAAAACCCCCGTTCCCCCAATTGCCAAATTTGCTACCCCTATGGCGTTTTGGAAGAATGAGGGAAGAACTGCAATGAGTCCCAAAAATACTCCTCCCACCATGGTTATGCGCGAGAGGACGTAGGAAAGATATTTTGTGGTCTCGGTCCCCGGGCGAATTCCCGATACAAAGCCGCCATTTTTTTGCAAATTTTCCGAAATCTTCTCGGGATTAAATACCACCGCAGTATAGAAATAGGTAAAACCAAAAACTAGGAAGAAGTAAAATACATTATAAATAAGTGTTTGAGGATTAAAATTTAAGGCAAGCGTCTGGGCAAATCTTGCAACACCCGGGTTTCCCGAACCCGACATAAATTGGCTAAGCATTGAGGGAAGAAGTACTAAAGAAACCGCAAAAATTATCGGGATTACTCCTGCTTGATTAAGTCTTAACGGTAGATAAGATGACCCCGGAAGGTTTCGTCCTACCCGCCTGGCATAGGAAATCGGAATCCTCCTTACCGCCTCGTTCATAAAAACTATTAATCCGACAATTGCCATTGCAACCGCCAGAAAAACCCCTACCTTAAGCATGTCTGCCGAAGCAATAGTCGTTACCGACTGACCAATAATAACTGGGAGCCGGGATACTATTCCAGTAAAAATTAAGAATGAAACTCCGTTTGTTATTCCATATTCGGTAATGAGCTCACCCAGCCAAACTGCAAGGACGGTTCCTGCGGTCATTGTAAGAACCAGGGCAACTAGTGCAATTGGGGAAAGTTGTGAAATAATTCCCTGGCTTTTTAATAGGGTGTACATTCCAAAAGCCTGAAGCGCCGCCAAGGGAACGGTCAAAAACCTCGTGTACTGATTTATTTTTTCCTGTCCGAATTCTCCTTCTTTTGAAAGCTCCTCAAGCGAGGGAACCACAAAAGTCAAAAGTTGAAAGATTATTGAGGCGTTAATATAGGGGTTTAGACCCAGAGCCATAATAGAAAAATTAGCGAGAGTCCCACCAGAAAAGACGTCGAGAAGCGAAAGAAGGGGACTACCCGAAAAAAGAGCCGCGAGAGATGTCCTGTCTATTCCAGCCGCAGGTATGTGGGCTACAAGTCTAAAAACCAAAACAATTGCCGCCGTAATTAAAAGTTTCCTCCTGATTACCGGAGTTTTGACTACCTTAGAAAAAAATTGGGCAATTGACTTAAGCATCCTTGACTACCTTACTACCCGCTTTCTCTAATTTTTTGGCGGCGGATTTTGAGGTCGGAAGGAGAATATTTAGCTTTTTAGTCAATTTCCCTCCACCCAAAATCTTTACTCCGAAGGCCTTCGCGTCCCTCTCATCTACAATACCTTCTTTTATAAGTATCGCCAAATCAACCTTAGTGCCTGCGGGCAAAAAATTAAGCTCACCCATATTAATAACTATTGGTTTATCTTTTGGCCCAAATTTTCCTTTGCCTCTTTTAAGGGGAAGTTTTTTGATGAAGGACTTCTTCATCTTTATTCCCTCAAAGAGAATCCCTAAGTTGGCTCTAGATTTTTGACCCTTCTGGCCACGCCCCACGGTATGACCACCTTTGCCGCTCCCAATGCCCCGGCCAACTCTTTTTTTACCTTTGCTAAGAAGTTTAGGAAGTTTTTCCACGACTCATCCTCCTTCCATTTATAATCGAAATTGTATCTAATGCTTTTAAGGTCGCATAAACATTTGAAATTTTATTTTTTGTTCCCAGAATTTTGCCTACCGCGTCTTTAATACCGGCAAGCTCAAGAACCACCCTCATAGGTCCCCCGGCAATAAGTCCGCTTCCTGGAGGAGCGGGTTTAAGAAGGACTTTTGCGGCAGAGAACTTTTCATTCACAGATAGGGGAATGGTGTTTCCTTTGAGAGGAACTTGCACCATTCTTCTTTTAGCCGCAGCAATTGCCTTCCTTATTGCTCCTCTTACGTCTGGGGCTTTTGATAGCCCCACTCCAACTTTACCTTTTTTGTCTCCCACAACAACGAGGGCCGAGAATCTTATTTGGTTCCCACCCTTGGTTTTTTTGGAAATTCTATTTATCTCGACTACCTTTTCCTCAAACTCCCGTACTTCCTGATAACCCCGGTACTCCATTAAAAGTTTAGTCCCCCTTTCCTGGCTCCTTCTGCAAGAGCCTTGACTCGTCCGTGATATTTATACGATCCTCTGTCAAAAGTAACCTTTGATATCTTTTTAGCTTTTGCCTTTTCAGCAAGGGCAATTCCCACTGTTTCGGAGAGAGCAACTCCTCTTAATGTTTCTTCCTTTCCCTTGGCTAGGCTTTTATCCGATACGGCAACCAGGGTGTTTCCTTTACTGTCGTCAATTATTTGGGCAAAAATGTGCTTATTAGAACGGTATACCGAAAGTCTCGGGTACTTACCGACTCTTGCAATTTTTACCCTAGTTCTTCTTTCTCGATTTAGCTTTCTTTTTAATTTATTAATCATATTTAAGCGGGCGCGCCGACGGTTTTCGCCGCTTTGCCTGCCTTTCTCCTTATTACCTCGTCCTTATATTTTATGCCTTTGCCTTTGTATGGCTCGGGGGGACGAACGTTACGTACATTTGCCGCAATCTGGCCAACTAGCTCTCGGTTTGGCCCCTCAATTGTTATGAAAGTTTTTTCAACCTTAAACGTGATACTATCTGGGGCGGAAATTTTGACCGGGTGCGAATATCCGACCGCCAAAACCAAATTACCCCCCACTACCTCTGCCCTATAACCAGTTCCCACAAGCTCGAGCTCCTTTGTCCAACCGTCGCTAACACCTTTAACATTGTTTGCCAGGAGCGCCCTGGTTGTTCCATAAAGACTCTTGCCAGTTTTTGATTTTTTTGAGCTTACGAGACTTATTTCCTCTTCCTTTTGGACTACCGAAATTCCCGAGGGAATCCTCAAGGAAAGAGTTCCTTTAGGCCCGCTAACTTTGACCTCTTCGTCTAAAATCTCAACGCTTACCCCGCTGGGAACTGAAATTAACTGTTTGCCAATTTTACTCATGTTTTCCTACCAAATTTCAAAAATTGCCTCGCCTCCGACTCGTCCTTTTATTGCGTCTTTCGCCGAAACTATTCCTTTGGGGGTAGAAAGAAAAAGTGTCGAGGGTTTTCTTCTTTTCGCTAGTTCCTCAACCCCAACATAGACTCTTAAACCGGGTTTTGAGATAAGTTTTAAACCCAAAATTTCAGGTTCTTTGGCTCGAAATGTCAAACTAACCTTAATCTCGTCGCCATCTTTTTTGAGGTCTTCTAAATACCTTTCTTTGACCAAAGCTTTTGCTGTCGCCTCAATAAGTTTTGTTCTTTGAACAACCACTTCTTTCTGTCGGGCGAGTGCCGCATTTTTGATCCTAATCAAAAAATCGCCGACGGGGTATCCCACCATCACAAACTTTACTTTTTTGTCTTTTTTCCCCTTTTTTGTTTTTTCCATACTACTACCAACTAGCCTTTCTTACTCCTGGGACTTCTCCCCTTAAGGCAAGCTCCCTAAAGCAAAGCCTGCAGAGGCCGTATTTTCTCATAAACCCGCGGGGTCTACCACAACGCCCGCAGCGGTTTCGATAGCGACCCTTAAATTTAAGTTTTTTGTCTTCTCTTACTTCTTTTGCTTTTGTAGCCATATTTTTTTTGACGAAGTCTTAAGCTTCGCTTATACTTTTTCAAACGGCATTCCCATTAGCTCTAACATCCTTTTGGCCCTCTTGGGACTTCCGGCATTTGCCACTATCGTAATTTCAAATCCTTTAATTGCGTGCGCCTTGGTTAAATCAAGATCCGGAAAAACGGTATGCTCATAGATTCCCAAAGTATAATTTCCACTTTTATCAAAACTCTTGGCAGAAACTCCCCTAAAATCCCTAAAACGGGGGAGTACTATAGAAATAAGTCTGTCTAAAAATGCATACATTTTCTCTCCCCTTAGGGTCGTTGTAAGTCCCACCGGCATTCCACGCCGTATATTAAAGGTTGCGACCGATATTTTCGCTGCCCTCACCGATGGACGCTGTCCCGTAATTTGAGCAATGTCGTTCCTTGCCCCTTCCATGGTATCTTTATTTTTTGCAATTTCGCCGACCCCGACATTCACGACAATTTTCTCTATCTTTGGAATCGCCATTTTATTTTTAATTCCAAATTCTTGGGCTAAAGCTTTCATTACTTCCTTCTCATATTTTTCTTGAAATCTAGGCTTTGCCATATTATTTTGTATCTATCTCCTTTTTACACTTCCTGCAAATTCTTACTTTTTCATCCTTCATAATTCTAAAACCCACTCGTGTAACTTTTTTACATTTTGGACAAATGAGGGAAATCTTGGCAAAAGAATAGGGTCTCGGGATTTCATAAATTCCACCTTTTTGTCCACCCTGCCCTTTGACGTGCCTTTTATAAATATTAAGCCCGGGCACAAGTAGTGTAAGGTCTTTGGGAAAAACTCTTTCGACTTTTCCTTCTCGACCCTTGTCTTTTCCAAGTGTGACTTTGATTGAGTCTCCGACTTTGAATTTGAGCATTTTTAGACTACCTCCCTGGCAAGCGACGCAATTTTATGATATCCGACTTCTTTTACTTCCCTGGCGATGGGTCCTAATATTCTTGTTCCTCGGGGCAGACCTTGTTTGTCAATGACGACTCCCGCATTATCGTCAAAGCGGACATATGTTCCGTCTTGGCGCCTAACCTCTTTTCGGGTTCTGACAATTAAAACTCTTACCTTTTCGCTATCGGTAACTACCCCTGCAGGGTTGGCGCTTCTGACTACACAAAGAACTACGTCGGCAAGAGCGGCGGTTTTGCCTACTTTGGCCGGGACTCCAATAACCATCAAGCGCTTTGCGCCTGAATTATCGGCGGGAGTTAACATTGTTCTTAATTGAATCACTTATTTCCTTTCATTTGAGCTGGGCTTTTGATAATTTTCCATTTTTTGAGTTTGCTATAGGGCTTTGAGGCAACAAATTTGACCTCATCTCCCACGCCCACCCCAAACTCGTCGTGAACTAGATATTTTTTGGCCCTCTTAAATCTCTTCCCATAGATTGGGTGGACGACAACCCGCTCAACCTCAACCGCCGCCGTTTTGGCCATATTGGTAGCAATTACCCTTCCTTTAAAAATTTTCATTCTTTTTTAGACTCCCTCTCTAATATCTCTCTTTCTTTAATAATTGTAAGCATTTGGGCGACTTCCCGTCTTAAATTCTTAGCCTTTTTTAGGTTTTTCTCTTTTCCTCCATACATCTCTACTTGGGCCTTGATAAGGTCAGCCCTTTTCCCCGCCAATGCCTTTTTTATTTCGGCTACTTCTTTTCCCCTTAGGGTTTCTACATCTTTTTTCTTCATAAATTTATTCTTTTGATATGAATTTGGTTTTAAATGGCAATTTATTTGCGGCTTTTTCAAAAGAGTCTTTTGCAATTTCTTTGGTCGTTCCGGCAATCTCAAAAAGGATTCTACCCGGGATAACTACGGCAACATATCTATCGATTTCCCCTTTGCCGCTTCCCATCCTCTGCCCAGCAGGTCGGGAGGTAACGGGCTTATCGGGGAAAACCCTAATCCATACTCTTCCCCCTTTTTTAAGCCCGTGGGTTATTGCTTTTCTGGCGGCCTCAATCTGACGGCTCGCCAACCAGCCGCGCCCCAAAGACTTCAAACCAAATTCACCGAATGTTAAGTTCACTCCACGTGATGCGACACCTCTCCTTTTTCCTCGAAATGCTTTCCTGTATTTTTGTCTTTTTGGTTGTAGCATTTTATTCTTCCTTCCTATGGATCCAAACTTTTACTCCGACATAGCCTCTTTTTAGAAGCGCCGGAACTTGGGCGTAGTCAATTGTCTCCCTTAGGGTTTGACTTGGAACTGATCCCATTTGAAACTTTTCTACCCTTGAAATTTCGGCCCCTCCAATTCTACCTCCCAAGACGACCTTTATTCCAAGTGCACCCGCCGCCATAACACGCTCTATAGTCTTTGATACGACGCGCCTGTGGGGCATTCTTCGCTCGAGCTCTCCCACAATTCTTGTTGCTACTAAATGTGCCGAAAGTTCGGAATTCTTTACCTCGCTAACTTTAAGGTCAATCTTTAGATCTTTTGGAAGTTCACCCCGGGTTTCTTTCATTATTTCCAAAACAAATTTTTTGACTTCCTCAATTCCAGACCCACCCCTGCCTATAACTACTCCGGGGCGAGAAACGGTCAAATTTATTACCATGGACTTTGGCAACCTTTCAATTTCGACAAGTGATATTCCAGCAAGTTTTAGTTTGTCCATTAGGGCGGCTCTAATTTTTACGTCCTCTATGAGAAACTCTTTATATTTCCCACCCTCGACAAACCAACGCGACTTCCAGGGAAGAAAATTCCCTACTCTTATTCCCACCGGATTAATCTTTTGAGACATCTTTTCCTTTCTTTTCTTCAACCTTGTTGGCTTCCTTATCCTTACTTGAAAGTTCTCTATTTACGCTCGTGAGTACGACTCTTATATGGCTCATGCGCTTTTTAAAGGGTTTGGCCCGACCGTGGGCTCCTGCTCTCCACCTTTTAAGTCTTGGACCCTCGCTTATTTGGATTTCTTTAAACACCAAATCCCCCTCCGCTTCCCCTTTTACTTTGGCATTGGCGATCGCGCTTTTTATAACTTTTGATAGGGGACCTGCCGCTCTTTTACCTATAAACGGCAAAACTTCAAGTGCCCTTGCAGGACTCAATTTCTTTGCAACTGCCGCAACTTCCCTCAATTTCTTGGGGGATGTTATCAAATATTTCTGTGTCGCAATAATATCCATTTTTATGTCTTTTCTAATATCCTCTTGACGATTTCTCCATGTCCTCTAAAGGTTCTTGTTGGTGCAAATTCTCCAAGTCTATGACCCACCATGTCTTCCGATACAAAAACGTCTATAAAAATCCTGCCGTTATGGACCTGAAAATACTTTCCCACAAATTCCGGGGGGATTTGGCACCTTCGGGACCAGGTTTTTATTGGTAAATCCTTTGTCCCCATACCTGCCCCAATCTTTTTTACTAGATTTGGGTCGACAAACGGTCCTTTTTTGCTACTTCTTGACATTTTAGTGGTGGGGCCCCAGGCTCCTTCCTGAAACGATTAATTTATCAGAATACTTCCTTCTCTTTCTTGTGTTCCCGACGGCTTTTTTCCCGTAGGGAGTTTTTGGATACTTAAGGCCTATGTGGCTTCTTCCTTCCCCTCCTCCGTGGGGATGTGCATGAGGGTGCATGGCAACACCCCTCACAGTGGGTCTTACTCCCATATGCCTTTTTCTTCCCGCACTTCCAATTTTTTCTGTTTTAAACTCAATTCGCCCGACTTGTCCGATAGTTGCAAAAGCTTTGGGGTCAAAGCGCCTAACCTCGCCTGAGGGAAGCTTAACAAGAACCCAGTTATCTTCTTTTCCCTGGACGGAGGCAACGGCCCCCGCGGATTTTACCATCTGTCCGCCCTTACCGGCTCTGACCTCGAGGTTATGAATCCCTGTGCCTATGGGAATTTTTCCAAGGGGAAGTGCATTTCCACTCTCAACCGGGGCCTTGGGGCCGCTTACTATTTTTTGACCAATGACAAGCCCGTCGGGGGCTAAAATATAACGCCTTTCACCGTCTTCATAAAGAACTAGTGCAATTTCGGCGTTTCTATTGGGGTCATACTCGATAGTCTCTACCCTCCCCCAAACGTCCAATTTGTCCCTCTTAAAGTCCACGTTCCTTAAGTAGCGTTTTTCCCGTCCTCCTTGGTGTCTAACGGTTAAGCTCCCCTGGCTTCTTCCGCTTTTTTTAGCAAGTATTGTCTTTAAGCTTTTCATTTTTTCTTTTCCTCAAATAAATCGATAGATTCTTTTTCTTTTAAGGTAACTCTTGCTCTTTTTTCAGCCAAAGTCTTTTGCTTATAACCCCTCGTATTTCTTTTTTGGTTTCCGCCTATTTTTGAAGTTTGAATGCTAACTACATGGACGCCAAATACTTCTCCAATTGCCTTTTTTATCTCGGGCTTCCTTGCGCCACTTTCGACTCGAAAGGTATATCTTCCGAGCTTAGCGTCCCTCAAACTTTTTTCGGTAATTAATGGTACTAATTTCATTTTTTGGCAAAAACAGCCTTGTCTATTACCAAGACTCCACCCATAAATACTTGGGTTGCATTAAGATCCTTAAAAGGAAGAGTAACTACCCCATCAATATTTTTCATACTTTTAACCCCAGAGAGGTTATCGGAAGAAAGGGCAAATGTAAATCGGGCTCTTTTTAACTGTCTTGCCTTTTTAATTTTATCGATTAAACTCTTTATTTCCTTTGTTTTTTTGACAACTCCCAAGCCATTTACGACAACAATATCCCCCTCCTTTGCCTTAAGGGTTAGGGCAATACCTAATGCCTTTTTTGCAAGATTTTTGGGGAGAGAAAGTTCCTTTTTGACTCCCTTGGGTCCGTGGGCAACCCCACCTCCTACATAAATAGGGGCGCTTCGACTCCCGTGCCTTGCCCCACCCGTCCCTTTTTGGCGATATACTTTCTTTTTGGTTCTATCAACCTCGGCCCTAGTTTTGACCTTAGCCAAACCTATATGGGCTCGGGAAGTCTGAACCCTAATGGCCTGGGCGAGAAGTGTTAGGTTTTCTTTCTCACTAAAATCCTTGGGAAGGTCAAAAGTTCCCGATTTAATTCCTTTAACCGAATAAACTACTGCCTTACTCATTTTGTTTCCCCTCAACTTTCGGAGCTTCCTGGCTAGGAGCTTCTGCTCCTCCTTCGGCTGCCGCGACCTCTCCCTCGACGGCTACTTCCCCAGCTGGCGCCTCGCCCTCGACGACTTTTGCCTGAACTTCTTGGATTCCTTCAAGCTCACCTTTTGAGGTTCTGGTTATTTTAAGAAGGGAACCCCTTGCCCCCGGAACTGAACCAGAAATTTCTACTAAATTATTTTCAGGATCAACCGAAACTACCTGGAGATTTTTAATTGTTATCTGACCTGCCCCCATTCTCCCCGCCATGTGCTTGCCTTTATATACCCGCCCAGGAGTTGTTCCCTGGCCTATTGAACCCGGGGCGCGCTCACGATCGCTCTGTCCGTGGGTCCTAGGGCCACCCGCAAATCCCCAGCGCTTGACCACACCTTGAAATCCTTTGCCTTTCGAAGTTCCGGAAATTGAAACAATGTCTCCTGCATTAAAAATGTCGGAGGCAACTACTTTATCTCCGACGGCAAGGTCTGGCTCTTCGGAAAGTCTAACTTCTGCCAAAAAACGGGGCGCCTTTTTGTCTTTAATGGCGCCCTTTAAGTGTCCTTGCATGGGTTTGGTGATATTTTTTATTCTTCTTTGTCCAAAGCCAAGCTGAACCGCCCAATATCCGTCTTTCTCCATATTCTTAACCTGCGTAACTACGCACGGGCCTGCTAAAACTTTTGTCACGGTAACTCTTCGGCCTTTGACGAAGGTCGCACCCATACTCTCCTTTGAGGCTAATATTGTATTTATCATGTTTTTCTCACAAAAAAAGGCGCCGGAGGCGCCCTAAACTGGCACATCCAAGCAAATCCCTTGTGGTTAATCCTTAGAAACCACCTCCATTGATGGGAAGATTATAAAACATTTAGCTTCAAACGTCAATTAGCTTCATTCCGCCTTCGGGCTTTATGAATATCTTCCTCACTCATTCCGAAATGGTGGGCAATTTCATGAATTACCGTTGCCTTGATATTGGCAATCGCCTCCTCGTAACTTCTTGAAATCCTAAGAAGGGGATATTTAAAAATTGTGATTTTGTCGGGTAAAGTTGGACCTACTCCATAATTTCTCCTCTTTGTCTGTGGAATACCCTGATAAAGTCCCAGAAGGAGGCCCCGCTCGCCTCTTTTGGTCAATACTTCAAGCTGGGTCCTTGTTGGCCAGTCTGCGGCGACAATTGCTACATTATCAAGTTTATCTTTAAATTCTTGGGGGAGATCCTTAATCGCTTGAACTATAGCACTTTCAAATTGAGAATCATCCATAAAAACTAGTTTTAACCCTAATAATATATCTAGTCAGTTAACTTCGCTGTAGTCAAAAAGGAATCTCCTCTTGTAAGTCTCCGGGGTCTGCGAAACAAAGGCGGTACTTACACCACTGACAATCAGGATTTTCGGGAGGGGTAGGACCTTCCAAAAGGTCCGTTACTTCGGATACGAAATTATAAAAGCTTTCCATATCCTCCTTTATCTCAAACCAGGAAGGATTTGCCTTAAAAATTACTTTATCACCCGGAAAAGAAATGTCCTCAGGGCTAATTGCAATAATTCCCATTTTCGAAACTTTCTTGGCCTCACCATACGATGGATTTTCGAGGGCGAATTTGTAGGCATGAAGCTGGCTTCCATATTTTTGGATTTTCTCTTCCGTCGGATCCGTGATTTTAAAGTCAATTACGGCGATAGAGCCGTCGGAAAGCTTAGAAATAATATCGAACCTGCCGCTTATGAAGGACTTTTTGGAAGGAGGAATTGGGGCGGAGCGAAGAAATCCCTCTTTAACCTCAATCACTCCCGATGGAAGCTCGGAATTTACATCCTTGAGATTCATTCCCATTATCGCCCCCTGAAGAAGAGAGTTCATTTTGGAAAATACACCTGGCATACCTATTGAGGGCAGAGTAATTCCCTTTTTAACCTTTTGGTAATAACAGTGTTTACAGTCCTGGTAAAGGTATTTAAAGTCCGACGGGCTAAGTTTATACACTCGGTGAATTATACCATCCTTTCGGGAAAAATTTACGGGATTAATTTATATAGTAATTCTAAACCTTTCCGAAGGCTTTGAGGATTGCCGCACGTATATTTTGGCCGCTAAACCAGCCGTGTAAATAAACCAGGGAGCGTTTTGATTGGTTGATACTTCGAAGATAATATCTATCAATCCGTCCGCCTCTTTGCAAGAAGGTGTCAATCAGGCTAGCAACTGAAGAATCTGGGTTCAATAGATAAGTATACCACTTTTTTAGCTTGTTAATTGAGCTATTTTGGGATCAAATTTCTAATATGAAATTGTCAAGTCTTAACATTTGCTCTTTTATTCGAGGTGCACAAGGATTGCTTCCTCTAACTCCTGATCAGTTGGATTAGTTAGAGATGTCGGCTCATTTTTTCCCGAAACCGAAAAGTTGATTTGATTAGCAATTTCATATACACAAACTCCTATAGAATGCTGATAACCCCCAACATCTTCACCATATGGACCCCAATGGGATACATAATCCCATTCCAAATCTACACGGGCGATTGGACCATATCTTTTATCTTGACCATCATCTTCAGTTTTTGGGATAGGCAATAGCCCATTTACCTCTCTTGTAACCGTAAAGTCTCCTTTTTCTTTGAGCACAACCTGCTGAATCTTTTTGAAAAGAGGAACGACTTTATTTTGTGCAATAGATTCGAGTTTCGCAGCACGTTTCTCTAGCTCGGCAGCTACTTTTGCGGCCGCTTCTCGCTCTTTCGCATCAAGCTTTGCCTCCGATCTTGCTCGGGCATCATTTTCGCTCGCTATTTGACGGAGCCTATGTTCAAAATCTTTCATTGTTGGATTATGGATTTCGGGCAGAACCCCAGGTAATTTTGTGGAAAGTTCGTACAATTTCATCCATAGTAACCTCCCGTGCCAAATCATCTGTGGCAAAATGTTCTCGGCTGTGAATTCTTAAACGCTGTGCATGTAGTTCTAAAGTATCGCAAAACCAACCTCCGTAATTATGATCAGGATCGATGACATTTTTCCCGCCCACGGCTATCCAAACGATTATATTATCTTTTACACCTGCCACAACGCCTGCCCAGAAGTGCACCTTTTCTCCTTGTAGTTTTTCTCTCCAAGTAAGTACACGAAGTGAAATAGGGTGATATTCTTCCGAGGAAACGACTGAGTAATTATCTATACCGCTACCCTCGTCCCAAGTATGTGTGTGGGGCAAAAGGCCCTGGAGATTTACAATCTTTCCTTTATTTTTTAATACTCCCGAATTAAGTTCCTCAAGCATTTTATTTACACCCAAATCATCAAGAAGTTTCCCACATTCAACTGACAATTTTCTCTCAGCCTCTTTGGCTGTTTGGCGCTCTTCTTCCCTTATCCTTTTAGCCTCGCGTTCCTGGGCAACTATAATCGCCTGATCGGCCCGCAAAGCTTGTAAACGTCTTAAAATTTCACTCATTTGCGAAAGTATAGAAAATAAACAAAATAAAGTCAAACTATGGGGTCAAATTTGGGATTTTAGGCCGGAGCGATAAATTTGACCAATTTGGCCCTGATTGTTGGTTATTAAACGAAGGTTAAGGCAACGCCTTTTTTATTTGCCCTTCCCGTCCTTCCAATCCTGTGAATATAATCCTCGAAGGTGTTGGGTAAATCGTAGTTTATTACATGGCTTACATCCTCAATATCGAGTCCCCGGGAAGCTACGTCAGTAGCCAAAAGAATAGAGATTCTGCTATTTTTGAAGTCATTCAGAACCCTTTGCCTTTGATTTTGGTTTTTGTTTCCGTGAATGGCCCCGGCTTTAAAGCCGCGCCTTACAAGCTCATTGGAAAGCTTCTGCACTCCCCATTTTGTACGTCCAAAAATAAGAACCTTATCAAACCCTTCCTGGGAAAGAATGTTATGAAGCTGGTCAACCTTGCCTTGGCCGTCGGTTACTTTAATGATATCCTGCTTAATATTATCAATGCTTTCCTTCAGCTTTACCGAAATCGTAATTGGATTTCGAACAAAAGAGCCAAGAATCAGCTTCACCTTAGGAGGAATTGTTGCAGAGAAGAAAAGCGACTGACGGACACTGGGAAGGCGCGAAATAAAATACTTAATATCGGTAATAAATCCTATATCCACCATTCTGTCTGCCTCGTCAATAACAATATTGTTAAATTGCGAGATGGGAAGAGATCTATCCTCAATAAATTCCCTTAAGCGCCCCGGGGTTCCTATTACGAAGTTGGGACTACAAGAAAGTTCGTATCTTTGTTTTCTTTCATTCATACCCCCAATGCAAAGTGCCTTCTTAACTCCCAGTCCATATGAAAAGCCGTAAAGCTCCTCACTTATTTGCAAGGCGAGCTCTCTGGTAGGAGTAATTATTAATACCTTCTGGCTTCTATCTTTGCAGACTTTTTCGATTAATGGGATAAGAAATGCAGCGGTTTTTCCCGTACCGGTATTGGCAATTCCGATAATGTCGGACCCCTGAAGTATCGCGGGTATTGTCTGATCTTGAATGGGAGTCGGTGTTACATACCTTTTATCGGCAATGTTTTTCTTAAGCTGCTGGGAAATACCAAAGTCTTCAAATCTGTTTTTGGGGGAATAAGTACCCTGGGGCGTAAAACCTTCTTGGGCTTCGGTAATTTGGACAGCCTGAATCGCCCTCACTATTTCTGCGTCAGTTTTTTGGCTTCTGGAAGCAAATCCCCTTGAGAACCTTCTTCCTCGGAAATGTCCATTTGAGCGATGGTTAAACTTTCTATGCATATAGGATTTAAAGAAATAAAACTGCTTAAATGAGAAAATCGTGATGCGGGGGAAAAGATACGAATAAATACGAAAGATTTGGGGTATCTTTATCTTACCAACTTCAAAATAAATTCAAAAATTAAGCAGATCTATTTCTTCAATCTGCCAACTAGAAAGGAAGTATAGCACGACACACACAGGAAAGCAAATTGACTATAGGGTAATGACAATAGTGTTGGAAATAAAAAACCTGGGATTATGGGGCAAATTAAGGTATAATCTGGCTTAAGGTTACGAATCCATTCTGATAGGCACTCTAAATCGATACTTCAGGTATAGGTTTCCCGGGCTTCCAAGTGGAGCAGTTTCCATTAAAAGAAAGGAGGTGGAAAAAATATGGCAAAAAGATTATTTATAGGGGGTCTTTCCTACACTACAACTTCTGAAGAGCTTAAGGAACTTTTTTCGAAAATAGGAGAAGTTACAGCGGCTGATGTTATTACCGACAAGTTTACTAATCAAGGTAAAGGTTTTGCTTTTGTTGAGTTTGCAGACGATGCAAATGCCGATAAAGCAATAAAAGAGTTAAACGGTACAGAGTTTGGCGGAAGAAAAATCGTCGTAAACGAAGCCAGACCGCGAGAAGAGAGATCTGCGGGCGGAGGCGGATATGACAGAGGTGGCGGAGGAGGTTCCAGACGCTATTAAGCCTTAAAAGCTTAAAAGAATTTTTTAGATAGGCTGTGGGGAAAACGGCCTTATATTTTGTGGTTAAGGGAGATAAATCCCTAAGTGTTGAATCCGTAACACACCTCAGTAATTAACTAGGAATATATTATTATGGGGTCAAATATTCTCCAAATTTCCCAAGGTCAAACTCTACCGATGGGTGTTCTATCCGAGGAATTCTTCAATAACTTTATTGTGGTGCAGAGTTTCATCGCGCACACTAATAAGCTGGTCATAATTCCTATAAGAAATATTGTTTTTCGGGCCACTCCAGCGGTGAAGTACATTCCCATATTCAATCTTATTCTCCCTGGACCCTACAATTCTCGCCTTTGCAAGCTCATAATGTTTCGTTACTAAATCTAGGCGTAAAAGTGCCTCGCTCCATCCTGTTTTGTGTATCACTTCATAGAAATATTTCGGCTGGTAGTTATTTTTAAACCATATGACATCAATATTCGACAACGGATCCAGTACTGCAGGGGCGACGTAATCTTTTAGCTCTTCTTTCCTAACAGTGATAAATTCATTGAGGTATTTATCCAGAACTAGTCTTCCTGCATCTGACGCGGGCACATAGGTTTCAAATTCCAGCTGATTACCTAAATCTACAAGGTAAAATTGAGCTTCATAAGGAGATTTAATCGCTATCCTTGAAATTTCTTCATGGATACTTTTGTCTATCTCCTCTTCGATTCCAAGACGCCTAATTAAAACATCGACAGAGTCATATTTTGATTGAAACTTAGCTAAAGTGTCTTTGCTTATCGCGCTAAATCCCATAACGGGACCGTCCTTAAAGCCAAATTCTGAATTGATAAGACCAGAATCGATTTTAAATAGTCGAACATCACTAAAAAAGTAAACAAGTTCCCAAGTTTTCCCTGTCTCCGTTTCTCCCCATGAATGCCTTGCTAGCTTAGGGTTTATTGTGGTAAAGGCAATTTTACATAGCGCAATATAGTGACCCGTCCTGTAAAAAAGAATTTCGTCTCCAGCTTGAAGTTTTTCAAAATTTCTACTATTAGACTCACCAATAAGAGATCCCCAGTACCTTACTACACCGTTTTTGACTATTCTTTCAAGTCTAGATTTCTCATCTTCGTGAAGAAAACTCTTTGTTTCATCTACGGATCTTCCGTCTTCAATGGTGTCTTTGAAATGCTGGTAATCTGCTGGAGCACGAAATATATTTGCCATCTGAGTCCTATTTTACTCTTTTTCCGAGGCTAGGGCGAGAGAAGCTACTTTTTTTGTCTCTTTAGCCACCAGGAGCGTAGTGGGTCTAAAGAAAGAGTCGAGAGGATATAAGCAAGGGCCGGAATTATCGCCGAGACAAGGGGTTTTTCGGCTCTTATAATTACGAGGATTATTGCAATTATTATGTAGGCTGAAATCCCTATAAAGATTCTTCTCGTCCAGCTTATTTCCCAAGTTTTATCCGCCTCAACTCTTCGGTTTCTTTCCTTAATTTTTTCTATTTCCGCCTCAAGGCTTTCTAATTTTGCAGTCATGACTGGATTTTACTACTTTTCTGAAGGAGGGGAAAAAGAATTTAAAAATTGCTGTGCTTTTTTGGCTGCGTCTATCGCTTCTGTGTGTTGACATTTTTGAGTTTTCAAAACAAAACGTAGGCTACTGGAACCTGGTTTTTGTTTTTCGTAGCGCATCTCGATTGTAATATTCATAGCCCTTTGACACTCTCCAAGAAGCTCACACTGGCCGGCGGTCTCACAAGTTTTATGCTCTCGGAAGATTTCGTTACTCATCATTAGGTGAATTTAGGTTACCTTTTTAAAACCAGAACACTCGGCTGTTTTCCCCATCGGGGTGTTGAAGTAAAGTTCACTTGGAATAAATCCATTCCTACAACCAACAACTACAATATCTTTTCCATCTAAGCGGGAAATCCTAAGCTCCAGATTTACGCACCGGCCGCATAAACCTTCTAAAGCTCTTAGCCTATTAAGATTATCTTCGGCGGCCTGGCGGTGTATTCTAACACCATGCATATGGTGTTTACCCCCACGTCTTAGAAAACTGCGCAGTACATTTTTTGCCGCAACAATTTCTTGCTCTCTTTCCATTTTGGGTATTTTACGATTTTTTCGACCTTTTCTCTATCTCATCCGCCACTACATACGTAAAGGCTGAAAAAAGAGCGAGGGAGTAGCCAAATTGACCGTCTATAACTAGACCAATAATCATTCCCCCAATATCAAGTTTTTTTGAGAATCCTGTAATAGTTTCGGTTGTAGAGCGTCTTTCGGGTGACAACATTTTAGCTTATCCTACCATTTAAGAATGGGTTTAAATTTTTAAAAATCGTCTTCGTCTATATCGCCCCCACCCATTCTGATAGGAACAATAAGCTTATGGTCGTTGGGATTGTCCATGGGAAATCCCACCGCAATGAATCTTGATGCTGTTTTCTTCAAATGACTAAGAACTCTTTGTGCCCTATCAAAAACCAATGGTTTTTCTCTAAATCCCAAAACGTATCCTCTTTGCAATTGAACCTCATTCCAACCGGATGTATCTGTCTCGATAATTTGTGTCTTTGCGACATTGCCATCGATTCGTAAAAAAATCATTGTCGAATCGGTAATATCTACATTCTGAATGTGTAACTTTTCCCATATATAGTCGGGTTTTACTAAAGTACCGTCATACGAAAATAGACGAGTCCATTCGTCTAATACAGGCAGTAAGGCCACAAATTTGTAGTCTTTACTCATATCCGGCGTCACGATCGCAACTCCTCCAAGTTTTGTCAAAAAACCCCTAACCAGCTCACGCTGGTTCTCAAGGGACATGGGAGCTTCTTTATTCATAATAGGGATGGATTATACAACTTTTCCGAGGCTGGGGGTGAGGAAAATTACATCTTTATCTCAATCGATACTCCAGCAGGCAGATCAAGGTTAGAAAGAGAATCTATTGTGCGCTCGGAAGGATCGATGATATCAATAAGTCTTTTGTGAACCAAAACTTCAAAATGCTCCTGTGCGTCTTTATCGGTAAAAGGGGACTCCTTAACGGCCATTATTGTTCTATTTGTGGGGAGGGGGATGGGGCCGACAATTTTAGCTCCAGTTGCAAGGGCCGTATCCAATATCTTTCCGGCCGCCTCGTCAATGACACGGTGGTCGTAGGACTTTAGCTTTACTCTGAGTCTTCCAACTGGCATAAAGGTGCAAAAAGCCCCATTTCTGGGGCTAAAAAATATTCTATTAAGCTATAATTTTGGTGATAACTCCGGCACCGACCGTGCTACCACCTTCTCGAATTGCAAATCTAAATCCTTCTTCCATGGCAACCGGCTGAATGAGTTTTACCTTCATCTTGGCGTTATCCCCAGGCATAACCATTTCAATTCCTTCGGGAAGAGTTACATCTCCTGTAACATCTGCGGTTTTAACATAGAACTGGGGCTTGTAACCCGTAAAGAAAGGTGTGTGTCTTCCTCCCTCTTCTTTTGAGAGAATATAGACTTCGGCCTCAAATTCGGTGTGGGGAGTAAGAGTCCCGGGCTTGGCCAAAACTTGTCCTCGCTCAACGTCGTCTTTCTCGATTCCCCTTAAAAGTATCCCGACATTGTCTCCTGCTTGGGTATCATCAAGTGTCTTTCTAAACATCTCAAGTCCGGTTACAACCGTCTTTTTGGTCTCGCGAAGTCCAACAATCTCAATTTCTTCGTTAACCTTGAGTTTTCCCCTATCTACTCTTCCTGTAACTACTGTTCCTCGACCTTTAATGGCAAATACGTCCTCAACTGCCATTAAGAAAGGCTTGTCGACGTCGCGCTTTGGCTCGGGAATATAATCGTCGACCGCTTTCATAAGTTCCAGTATCTTTGCTTCTGCGTCTTTGTCTCCCTCAAGAGCCTTGAGAGCGCTTCCCTTGATTATGGGAATTTCGTCTCCCGGGTATTCGTATTTTTTTAGAAGGTCCCTGACATCCGCCTCGACCAAGTCAAGAATTTCGGGGTCATCGACGGTGTCGACTTTATTAAGGAATACGACAATTGCGGGGACGTTAACTTGGCGGGCCAAGATTACGTGTTCCCTGGTTTGGGGCATTGGACCATCTGCCGCGGAAATAACCAAAATTGCTCCGTCCATTTGGGCCGCACCAGTAATCATGTTTTTAATGTAGTCGGCGTGTCCCGGAGCGTCGATGTGGGCGTAGTGGCGCTTATCCGTCTCGTACTCAACGTGGGTAATATTAATCGTAACTCCTCTTTCTTTTTCTTCTGGGGCGTTATCTATCTCGTCGAACTTGAGGGCTTTGGTTTTATTCCCTGCTTGCTTAGAAAGAACGTTGGTAATTGCCGAGGTTAGTGTCGTTTTTCCATGGTCGACGTGACCTATGGTTCCGACATTTACGTGCGGCTTGGTTCTTTCGTATTTTTGTCTTGCTTCAGCTGCCATAATAGTTATTCGTTAATTAGTATAGCGAAATTGCCTCAATTAGGCAAATAAAACAGGGCATAAAAGCCCTGTTATTAGGCGTATTATAGATACGCACTTATAGGCATGTCAAGAGGTAACGGCTTTTCCGCTCTTTGCCACAATCTGCTCTGCAATGTTTTTGGGTACCTCTTCATAGTGGGAAGGCTCCATGTAATAGCTTGCCCTTCCTTGGGAAATCGAGCGAAGTTTTGTGGCATAACCCGAAAGCTCTGCCAGGGGGGCCATGGCATTTATGATGGTCATCGTTCCCTTTTTCTCTGTACCTTGGATTTGGGCACGCTTGGCCGATAGGTCGCCAATGACGTCTCCCATAAATTCCTCCGGGGTGGATACTTCCACTTTCATTATGGGCTCAAGTAGGATCAAGTCGGCGTTTCTTGCCGCCTCTTCAACTGCCAAGGATCCTGCAATTTTAAAGGCAATCTCTGAGGAGTCCACATCGTGGAAACTTCCGTCGTAAACCGCTACAAAAATATCTACCATGGGGAAGCCCGCCAATATTCCGTTTTCGAGCTTCTCATGCACTCCTTTTTCAATTGCGGGAATAAACTCAGAGGGAATTGCTCCACCTTTGATTTCGGACTTAAATTCATAGCCTTCCCCCCTGCCTCTAGGTTCAATGCGAAGCAAACAGTGCCCGTATTGACCCCGGCCTCCGGTTTGTCTTATGTATTTTCCTTCTCCCTCGGCAATCTTTTTGACGGTTTCTTTATAAGCAACCTGGGGGGCGCCGGTTCCCGCCTCTACATTAAATTCTCTCTTCATCCTGTCCACCAAGACTTCGAGCTGAAGCTCTCCCATCCCCGAGATAATGGTCTGACCAGTTTCCGGGTTAGATTTGATTCTAAATGTAGGGTCCTCGTCGGAGAGCTTCCCCAAGGCAATTCCCATCTTTTCCTGGTCGCTTTTGGTGGCAGGCTCAATTGCGAGAGATATGACGGGTTCTGGGAATGAGATTGACTCAAGGAGTATTGGGTGTCCAGGGTCGCAGAGTGTATCGCCGGTTGTGGTATCTTTAATTCCGACTGCGGCGACTATTTCTCCGGCGTATGCAGAATCGATAAGTTCCCTCTGGTCCGCGTGAAGAAGAACGAGTTTTCCAATTCTCTCCTGTTCCTGTTCTGTAGTGTTATAGACTACTTGACCCGCCGAAAGCTTCCCAGAATAAATCCTAAGGTAAACCAGGCGCCCCACATGCGGGTCTGTGGTTACTTTAAAGGCCAAAGCCGAGAAAGGCGCCTCGTTTTTTCTTTCTCGAACCTCTTTTTCGCCGGTCTTTGGATTTATCCCCCCAACTGCCGGAAGGTCGAGAGGTGAGGGAAGATATTCAATTACTCCGTCAAGAAGTAGCCTTACCTCTGCGGTTCTATTGTCTCCTCCGAAAATGGGGAAGAATTTGCCGGAAATTACCCCTTTCCTTATAGCCCTTTTAAGCTCAATTTCGGTCGGTTCAATTCCTTCAAGGTACTTTGCCAGAGCCTCATCGTCGTATTCCGAAACTTTCTCAATAAGCTCTTTTCTGTGCTTTTTAG